>Ga0247807_10000047_pt1 | contig 172159 bp, 133 predicted proteins | sample UWRJL074202C1_FD_179931 | JGI IMG/M metagenome (GOLD analysis project Ga0247807, IMG submission 179931) | Plant litter microbial communities from Arlington Agricultural Research Station in Wisconsin, United States - UWRJ-L074-202C-1 | ecosystem: Environmental > Terrestrial > Plant litter >...
TTTTCAGGGGGTCAATTGGCCTGGCGAAGGGGGATCACTTTCGTTTGGCGGAAGGGGATCACTTTGCTCTGGCAGAGGGGACCATTTTCATGTGGCGAAGGGGGGTCATTTTGGAGTGTTTTATCCACATATCTTTAAACTATAGCATTTGCAGCTAAACGCATATTAAAAAGGTGAGCGATTCGGTGAATACTAAATCCAAAACCTCCCAGATAATGAATAAACCCTGATTTTAACACTAGGTTCGAATCCCAGCGGGATCACAAGATTCAAAATCAAAACGTACAAAAGGCTGTTAATCGCATGATTAACGGCCTTTTTGCTTTTACGGGGTACCAAAAATTGCATCCATTCTCATATAAAAAGTGATCGATTCGGTGAGTCATTTGGAATTTTACCCTACTCATCGAATTGCGCATATTCAGCTATTGAACAGGTAGTTACAAACTGAACATCTAGTAAGCGTTAAACTGCAAAGCTATTTTTGTTTCACCCTTAATCATTGAATGATGAAAACGAACTTGAGCCTGCTTTTTTATCTGAAAAAGCAAACCAGAAAATACAAAATCGATGAGTATCTATTCAATCTCAATGTGTGGCAATACCGTAAAGCGATGCAGATTCTGCCAGACCTTTTAAGCATTTCACTAAACACTTCCCACAATTACCGTAGAATACTGCCTGAAAGCACACAAGATATCCCGTATGAAAAAGTCATCCTGATGGAAAAACTATTTGACTTTCAACAGGGTACACTAGCCTGCAAGCATCCAGAAAGCGAGAGTTTAAAAGGTATGCTAATTGATGATTGAATCATTGCCCTCTTTTCAAAACCTTGATCTTTTCCGTAAACACCCTCGCAAAAACTGCGCAGTGGTCCTGGAGTAAGGTGTTTTTGCAAGCAACAAATGCTCGGAGGGGAGCTCTTCTGCAAAAACACCTTATTTTATTTCCCTTCCTAAACTGAGCATTAGGCCTAATAGCACTCCCAATAACTCAGTTTACAGCGCATATGAACAAAACACATAACTGTTGCGCAATTCCTGCTTGTTCTTTATTACTCTAATACGTCATGGTCATAGTTTTTCCATTTGTAAATATTCGTCTATCTTCGCACCGATGTTAAGAGAAGACAAAGTGGAAGATATCATTAAGCCCCATGAAAGTGAAGAACCATCTGCATACGCAGATAGATTGGGAATTCAATACACTTCACACGTAAGTAATATTCATAAAAAAGACCTAGGCCAGTTCTTCACTCCAAAAATTATAGCAAAATTTATGGGTGAGTTTGCAGTAAGCAATAGTGATAAAGTAAAAATTTTAGATCCCGGATGCGGAATTGGTATTCTATCTACTGCAATGGTAGAAGATTTCATTCTTATAAATCCAAAAATCAAAACCATTGAACTTATTGCCTTTGAAAATGACATAGATATACTTCCTTATGCAGAAGCTTGTTTTACATATCTAAAAAACTGGCTTGAATCAAAGATGATTGAATTTATATATTTTTTATGTAAAAATGACTTTATACTTCACAACAGTCAAATTCTAGCTGGCAAAGAAAGTTCTTACGAACAATATGATTTAATTGTATCTAATCCCCCGTATTTCAAACTTCCTAAACAAGATCCACGTGCTTTAGCTGCAAAGGCAGTCATATATGGCCAAACAAATATTTATTCAATTTTTTTGCTCTTATCGGCAAAATTATTAAAACCAGGTGGTAAGCTGATATTTATAACTCCCAGAAGCTTCTGCTCTGGGAACTATTTTCGAATGTTTAGAGAACAATTTTTCAATTTAATAGACATATCAAATATTCATCTTTTTGATTCACGCTCTAATGCATTCAAAAGAGATAAAGTTTTGCAAGAGACTCTTATAATGGTTGGAACAGCAAAAACAAACAATTTACCACAACAATTGAATTTACAATTCGATTTGGCAAATAATAAAAAGATTCTAATTTCCAAATCAGCGGGATTATCTGATCTTAGTCAACGAAGCTGGATGTTCTATCCACTAGATTCATTAGTAGATATGGATAGTTATCAAAAGACATTACATTTACCTTCAAGCACTGAGGATGATGATGTAATAAGGACATTTAGAGGCTGGAATATGACTTTACATAAATTGGGATGGGAAGTTTCTACTGGAAAAATTGTTGACTTTAGAAGCAAGGATTTTATTGTAGACCAAGAATCTAAAAGCACAGTCCCCCTATTTTGGCTACATAATGTTCATTCAATGTATTATAATTGGCCAGATACAAAAAATGTTAAAGGTAAATCCAAAGGACAGTTTTATATCTCTACAAATGAATCACAAAAAACACTTGTACCGAATAAAAATTATATACTATTGCGTAGATTTAGCTCTAAAGATGACTCTAAAAAATTAATAGCTGCTCCCTATTTAAGTGAAAAATGGCCTCAACACATTAAATTAGGAATAGAGAATCACCTGAATTATATTTATAAAAAAGAAGGTTCATTAAGCAATAATGAGACGCTAGGACTGGCAGCTCTTTTAAATAGCGAGCTATTTGATAGATATTTTAGAACATTTAATGGTAATATAAATGTTAGTGCAACTGAACTTAGAGAAATCACATTACCGAATATCGAAATTATTACTGAAATTGGCGAAACAATTTTAAAAAAGAACAATACACACAATGTTAATATTGATCAAATTGTATCCGATCATCTTAACTTAAATCAACAATGATGACTCAAAAAATCGATTCAAAGATAGAGGAGGCTCAGAATATTTTAGCAGAATTAGGTCTTAAAAAACAGCACCACAATAGAATATGCGCTTTAACACTATTAGCTCTATCTTCTATAAAGCCGGATGATAAATGGCAGGATGCAAAAAAGTCAAGCCAAATAATTTCGAAAGACATTATAGAATTCGTTAATAAAGAATATTTGGCCGATTATCAGCCAAACACTAGAGAATCATTCAGGAAAAATGCCCTAAAGCCTTTTCTTGATTACAATATTGCTTTATTAAATCCGGATGATCCATCATTAAGTCTAACGAGCTCAAAAACACATTATGCGCTTTCCGATCTAGCACTCAATACTATTTTAGCTTATAATACGGATAATTGGGATTTTGCAGTAAAGGAATTCAAATTAAAACAATTCCCAGAGAATTCAATAGATGGAATATTGTTAAAAACAATTAATATAAATAGTTATAAATCTATTTTAGATGATAAGATAGAGCTTGGAAGGTTTAATGTTTTTATTGGCGAAAATGGAAGTGGAAAATCTAATATTCTTGAATCCTTAGCTGCAATTGGTGCTGTGAAAACAGATGATTTCACATATGATGGTCTATCTAGCAGAGGCGTGAGGTTCGCTAGACCAGATTTAATGTTGAGTTCATTTTTGAATGCAAAACAAGAAGATTCAATCAAGATCTCTTTGGAATTTAACACGGAAGAAGCACCAAAAATCTTTGAATCAACGATTTATCCTGCTAATAAAAATGATATTTATACGAGGTGGGTTGATGAGAACAAGTATCCTTTAGAAGGGATTGATAGAGATCTAATAAAGTCAAAAATCAAGCAAATAATTGATGAAATTAACAATAATACAAACGAACTTTCTGTCGACAATGTTTTGAATAGGTTATTAGAGCCATCAGAAAGCAATACTTCTGACTCCATTTCTGATCCTTATCAAAAAATGTTAACAGAGTATGCCATTTTTGACTTGAATACAAGATCGCTTAGGGGCGTAACTCCTTCCGAAAGTCGAAAAACACCATTAGGTTTAAATGGAGAAGGTTTAGATTTACTGATTTCAAGTTTTAATGCTTATGAACGAGATTTTCTCACACAATGTGAAGAATTTTTCAAGTGGTTAGATGAAATTATTACCGATAAAGATGATAAAAACAAAAGTCTCGGGCTCAAACCAGGAAGAAGTACATCGACTTTGTATTTTACAGACAGATTTATGCTGAAAAAAAACAACATTCTATCTGCTGAGAATAGTAATGAAGGAATTCTACATGTATTATTTTACTTGGCATTATTTATAAGCAATAAAACACCTAAGTTATTCGCAATTGACAATATTGAAACAGCACTAAATCCTAGATTATGTCAAAGACTCGTTATGGAATTAGCTAAACTTTCAGAGCTAAGAGATAAACAGGTTCTCATTACAACACATAATCCTGCAGTGTTAGATGGACTTAATTTATTTGATGAAAGCCAAAGACTATTTGTTGTATCTAGAAATAGTAGTGGGCACACTATTACTAGACGAGTTAGATTTAAGGAGTCTTTTAAGGACAAGCCTTTTAAAATATCAGAAATGTGGATGAGGGGTTCTTTAGGGGGAGTTCCTGATAATTTTTAATATATGATTATAGGAATAATTTCTGAGGGGCATTCAGATAGAGCCGTAATTGTAAATATACTTTCTGGCATGACAGGTCTAACCAATGAAAGCTTTATAGCACTCTTACCTCAATATAAATACGATGCAACAGATATTGCTGGAGGTAGAAATGAAATTCATGGTGGATGGAATGCAGTTAAAGATGAGTGCAATAAACGTATCTTCATTGATGATTTTTTAATGCAGGATATAGATGATGAAAATTTTTTAGTCATTCATTTTGACACTGCTGAATCGGCTCAGTACCCAATCGGCCATATTAATAAGGATGGAATCTATTGTTCAACTATGCGTGAACAAATGATTATTCTTATAAAAGAATGGCTAAAAGAAGATTTATCTGACAAAATCTTGCATGCTATTGCAATTGAAGAAACCGAGGCTTGGATGCTTTCATTAAATAAGATAAAAAATTCATGGAAATCTGCTAACCCTAAAAGAAAACTTGAGTTTACTCTAAATTATAAAACCGATAAATTGGAACCGAGTTATGATTTGTATAAAAAGCTAAGCCTTGGCCTAAAAGAGTCTTATGCTGTTCTAAAATCAAATCAATTTATAATTGATGATCCTAGCTTAAATGCATTTTTAGACGAAATAGCTGAGAAAGTTATACCTAAACTTGTTAATGCATAAATTGGTGAAATTTAATTCTTTATTTATTTTTAACTATATTCGTGCATAGCATTTGCAGCAAAAATGTACAAAGTAAAGGTTAGTTATTAGGTGAGTACCGATTTCAAAACCTCCCAGATAGAGATTGTAAAATGAACTGTGTCAGTTAAGGAATTAAGAATTTGATTTTTTAACTTTATGATACAGATTATGAGCGAGAATAACGACTTTGATTTTGAGCGTTTCAAAGCTGAGGCGATCAAAGGGATGTATGCTGGTAAGCCACTTAATGGTGAAAAAGGCATTTTTGCCCCCTTATTAAAACACTTTCTGGAAGGTGAGCTAGATGCTCATCTACAAGAAGAAAAAGCTACAGGAGCATTCAATAGGCGCAATGGCAAGATAGCAAAACGCGTTAAAAGTATATCAGGTGAGTTTGATCTGGAAACTAGCCGCGATCGCGCGGGCAGTTTCGATCCTGTAGTTTTACCCAAACGACAGGTGATCATTACAGAGGAACTTGAAGATAAGGTAATTGGACTTTATGGCTTGGGTTTAAGCACCGGGGACATTACCAAATATATCAAGGAAATGTACCAGATGGATATCTCTGCAGCTACGCTATCTTCAATTACAGACAAGGTAATCCCGGCAATGAATGAGTGGCGTCAGCGCCCTCTGGACTCGGTTTATGCTTTTATTTATCTTGATTGCATGCATTATAAAGTTCGCAAAGGGAGCGGTTTAATTGTACTTTCTGTTCATGTAGGAGTGCCGGATAAGATACACCTAGATTAAGTTCAAATGCATTAATGCCCTCATTGTAACCATCGAAAAGCATGGCTCAAAAATTTCTTTTTGTTTTATATCCCATTCACCATAAGATTCATTCGTATAATTGACACTGGTACTTTCGTTTATATTCAGGAAATCGTACAGGTCTGTATCACTGATAAAATAAGCCTTACCATCTCTAATCAATTCCTTAAACGGAAAGTAGCCAAGTTTATCAATCAAGTCAAAACGGCTGTCTTTCTTCCCAAGATGACCTGACTTTTTATGAATAAAAGAAACTCTCATATCATCATAGATGTGACCAGAATAAGGGCTGAAATTTTTTAAGTGGTGGAAAAACATAGATCAAACGTTTGATAGGACAAAATAACTAAATAATTATTGTCAAGATAGTTCATCATTTGTCTAACTAAAAACTATTAACTGAATCTCATTCTAATATTGGTATTTTAAAAGCGGTTTATGTGTTTTTTAATTTCCTAAGGTGCTAAAGTTCAAATCGTAAATAAGCCTTGCATCGAAAGTACCTGATCAAAAAATATTTAGTATTTTTGATTGTTATTAAGGGCAGAAATAGAACAATTTTTTAAAATGGAAGTATATCAAAAGTTAATTGTCTTCGTAAACTCCAACCTCGCTTTAAAGTTCAGAACAGAGTTAATAAATGAAGCAAAAAAAAATAAATGGCTTAATAGAAGCGATTTTGAAGAAGACTATATTAAAAATGTAATGACAGATGACATTATTATTTGTTTAGAAAGCCCTAAATTCTCTTTCAATAACAACACTGACCTGCAGGCATTTGTTTGGATGCGCCATTCTAAAAATGAATTCGAAGTTTTCAATATAATTCCAAGTCTTACTAGAAAGCTGACTTACGAACAGTACAATTTCATCTTGGATCAACTTTATAAATGTGTGGTAAAAAAGGTAGCTGTAAAACTTGAGTTGGACACGATGATCACTAGCCCGTACAAATCCATGACCGAAATTATTGGCGAAGAAGCATACGAAAGATTATACCGATTTTCAAGATCGGCAAACAAATCAACTGGAAATACGAATCCTTTTGATTTCGAGAGATGGTGTGAATTCGTGTTTACACTTTTTCGGCAGAACGTTAAGCTTAACTCCGATGAATTCGTGCGTTGGCTTGAAGAAAATGAAGGTTGGTCGGAAGATTTGGCTTGGAAGCTAGCTGTCGATTTGGAATATGCATTAGACATCTTGGAAAAATATGAGCATTCTAAATAAAATTCCAATCTCTGCTACAGACTTTGTTCAAAACGTCTTTTCAGTAAATCCAAAACCGATTTTCTTTTGGGATACATGCGCATTGCTTGATATTATCAGACTGGTTTACCGTAATGGTGATATTAATACGCTTAAATCAATAATTGAAATAAAAAAGCTTATTGATACTAACCAAATCTATAGTGTATGTAGCCAATTGACCATAATTGAATGGAATGAACATTTTGCCAAAATTATGGCAGAAACTCACGAGAGCCTAAACCTAACATCTGATTTCCATAAGAATAGCGTTGATATGATCAACCATATTTTTTCAAGTAATTATTGTTCTGACCATATAGGAGATAAGGGGCTTATAGCGGAGTTAGAAAAAATAGCGGATGGAATTTGTCAGGCAAGTACATATTTGACGACAGATGAGATTGCGCAAAATGCTTTAATTAGAGTCTCAAATAAGCAACCTCCTTCTGCAAAAAAGCCAGAATTCAAAGATTGTGCTATTTGGGAAACTGTATTGGATGTTGCTGATAAGGTAAAGTCCTATGGGTTGAAGTTCGTATATCTTACTGTCAATACGGAAGATTATTTGGATAAGGCAAGGACTCCCCACAGAGTCCATGGTAGTTTGATTGCCGAGGCGATAACATATAATATTCATCTAGAAATGAAATTTATCGAGGCCTATAACAAAATAAAATAGCATTTACATATTATGAAGTAATACCCAGAATCTGAATATTGAGCTACCGCAAAATACTGCTTAAGGAGTTTGAGACATGACTGGGCTCTTATCTATTGGTTATATAGTTTTTTTTGAAAATAGATAAAAAAACGTATATTTATATATAGCAATTGCAGCTAAAACGTATTAAAAAAATAGTGAGTAATTCAATGAGTAGAATTACAAAACCGCATAAAATACTATTTACACGCTGATTTTTAGACAAGGTTCAAATCCCAGCGGGCTCACAAGAATTTAAAAACGCTTCTAAAGTAATTTAGGAGCGTTTTTTTTGTTTTGCTGGAACTTTATAAGATGCCTTTAAACTAATCTAAGGGCAATTTATAAGTTCGATTCCGCATTAGCCTTCATTCAAAGTATCTGTAATAGCAGCTGCCTTTGCCTGAATTGCCAGTCCACTTTACCCTGAGTTGATATTGATTCTCTTTATTCATATTAGTTTTATTTATAATCCTATTAACTCCACCATTCTTTCATCCATTCTTCAGAAATTTCTTTGCCCTTTTCATAGTTGTCAACTACAAGTATAAGTTGATTAGCATGGTCACTATATTGTGTAAGAATATTTACCTGACCATCGGCGATTTTTTTGCAAAACAGTCCAAGTTGTCCCGGAATATCCTGACGAAGTTTTTGAATAATTACATCACTTATCTTTACTACTTTTATATTTACCTGTTCCAATACTTCTTTTGCTCTGTCTGGCTCATTAACTAAAAAATGTGCGATTGAATATGTCCCATTGTAAAATACTCCACCGCCTTCCAGGCTAATCTTATTCTTACCTAATGTTTCGCCCAAAAGTGAAAGTGTTCCTGGAATGTTTTCTAAAATTATTTCTAAATCTTTCATTGTTTAAATATTGTTCTACAAATTAAGATTATAGTTTACTTTTATACTTCATTTTATACTGAACTATGAAAGCGGAGCAACAGTTTATTAAAATAGCTGGTTTAATTTGTGAGCCTGCAAGAGCAAGAATGCTTTGGAGCCTATTGGATGGCAAAGCTTATACCGTAGGCGAACTTGCGCTTTTTGGTGAAATTTCTTCTACCTCTGCTAGCAATCATCTTACTAAGTTACTTGAAGCTAATATGGTGAAGGTTGAAATACAGGGAAGACATCGATATTATTCCTTTTCAAATAGAGAAGTTGCTTATGTGGTTGAATCACTGGCGATGTTAGCCAAGCCAAACTTACCAGACTATTCAGATAAAAGTCCAAAAATCAAACCGATTAAGTTCTGCCGTACCTGTTACGATCATTTGGCAGGTTATGTTGGTGTACAAATCACTGAGGCATTAGAATTGAAAGGTTATCTTGAAAAATCTGACACTATATATAATATTTCTAACACTGGCTGGGAATGGTTTGCCAAATTAGGAATATCAAAGTTAGATTTTAAAGTAAGCAGACGGCCTTTAACACGACAATGTTTAGACTGGAGCCAAAGACGTCCACATCTTGCAGGACAGCTTGGGGCTGTAATGTTAGAAAGAATGCTAGAAAAAAACTGGTTTAGAAAAGTTGATTTTTCAAGGGAGCTAATTCTTACATCGGAAGGTAGACAAGAACTATTCAATTTGCTTGAATTGAATATTCACAACAAATATTAATTCTTTAAACTTTTCATTTCAACCCGATACGCCTACTATTATTAAACATTCAAATATAAATTGTTCGATAAATGTACCATAAGATTCACGAACTCCCCCAATGCAAATTGGGGGAGTTTGCATATAAAAAATATTTTCGATATTAGAATCAAATACCATTATCCAGTTTAAATATTTTTGACGACAAATACGTACTCAAAATAATGTCAGCGAATAGTTGAGTCGAAATCGAAAACCGCATCAAATACTTTATTTTAAAGTAGTGATCATTCCTTTTGCATTTTTATTATTCCCATCCGTCACCAGTGCTTTTTCATACCAAGTCTTTGCCTGCACATTATCTCCCTTTTTTAAATAACACGCTGCAGTCAGCTCATACGCATAAGAAAGATCAGCGTTCCTTGCACATAGTGGTGCCGCGAGAGCATATAAACGGATTGCATCATCAAATCGATTCCTTCGCTGCAAATACTTCCCAGTACTGATCAGGTCACCAGCTTCAAATCCGAAATCATATTGATCCTGTCCTTTCGCTTTGATGTGGTGGTAAAAGACCAGACCTTGTTCAATGTCTTTCAGTATCTTTTCTCTGATATCCAGATATACGGATTTTTTAGGGATATTGAAGGGTTGATCTTGTAAAATAGCAAATAGTGCTCCTTTAATAGCGTCTAACTTGAAATTTTGGTTATTTGTTTCCATGATCGTCACAATTCCCTGAACATGATCGGTATAGATCAGCGCTTCGTAATTACTATTGGAACCCTGGTGGCGATGCCATTGCAATTTTCCATCTTTAAAACTAGTCGTACCAAGGCTGCTTTCTCCGCCTGGAAAATTAACAGATAACTGATCAAAAGATTCCTTACTGATGATTTTGAATGCTTCGAGTTGTATAATGAATTTATAAAGATCGGCAGAGGTAAGTCTGGGAGCGCCGGTCGTTAGCTGGATATAAGGCGTAGCATTAAAATCATTATCAAAAGCTTTGGCTAAGTCCGGCCTATTCAGATCAGCATCCATAACACTTTGCTTCATACCGCAGGGCCTGAATATATATTTATTTACAAAATCAGCATAAGATAACCCTGAAACCTTTTCAATAATCCGTTTTTGTAAATAAACATTTGCATGCGCATAAATATAAGCTGAACCAGGTTCAAATTTCAACTTCTTCAGATCTTTAAGCGAATCCAAAAGTTCATTATCTGTCTCATCAGACTGCGCTTTAAAATTCGGCAGGCCGCTGCTATACGTGATCAAGTGCTTGAGCTGTACTTTAGCTGCCCAATCCGGCAGATTCTTAATGTATTTGGATACAGGGTCATCCAGTTTAATTTTACCTTGTTCTTTCAACAGCATGATGCTGACTCCATTGAACTCTTTGGAAATCGACCCTATATCAAACAGCATCTCAGTAGTCAATATTTGGGTTTTGCCTGCATTAGCATAGCCCAAGGCTTTGTGATAAATAATCCTGCCCTGTTTGGCAACCAGCAGTGTACCATTAAAAACGCCTCGACTTGATGCAGTTCGCATCAAAGAATCAATATATTTGAGCTGCAATGATGTTTGGGCAGATAGGCTTACCGAAATCAGCATCAAATAAACCAGCAGTATATAATGTTTTTTAAATTTCATAAATGTTAACCTTGGGCAGTTTAAATATAACTAAAAGACAACATTTATTGGAGATAGTTGCAACCAATTTGATAAAAATATTTCCTTATTTATCAGTTAGATTAAAAGAGAATTACAAAAAATTTTGATACCATTTATAATAGAAATTTATACCTTATAAAGAGATGTTAAAAGAATAAACGCACACTGTTTCTTGCATGAACTATAAATTACATTGTTAATAATTGTATCAGCTGCTTATATTTTATTATTTATTTATATTTTGTTATGATTTAATTTATAATGTAATTACGCATATTAGCTTTCATGGTAATTTTACAATTTCTAATAATTTGTATTTTAATAGTTTACATAGTGTATGGTATTGTTAGAACTGTAAAAAACAAAAATCTTACTTTCTTACATAAAGCTATTTGGATAGCTATTATTATATTGCTTCCTGTTTTTGGAACATCTGCTTATTTAAGAACGACTTTTATTTCCAGAACATAAAGGCTTTATTTAATTGATGAATTTTAAGTTTGAAAATTTTACGGAGTAATTATTTGACTTTTGATAACTTAGTTAATATAAATAAAACAATAAACTCATGATCTTAGAAGTAGCTATATTAAATATCATTGAAGGAGAGACCTTTAATTTTGAAAAAGCTTTTAACGAAGCTAAGAAAATAATAAGTGCTATGCCTGGATATATACATCATGAATTGCAAAAATGTATAGAAAATAGTCATCAATATATTTTATTGGTAAAGTGGGAAACACTGGAAGATCATACTATTGGCTTTAGAAATTCAGCAGAGTACCAGCAATGGAAAGCACTATTGCATCATTTTTACAGTCCGTTCCCAACAGTGGAGCATTACCAAATAGTATAAATACTTTAAAAAAAAGCTTTCAAAATATACCATTGATAATTGATTTTTTATCTTTTTAAAGTATTGGATAATCTCCAATAAATCATTTTATTGTCGTTCTTTATCGTACTGAAATTTAGCAATGACAGGATTCTTTGTGACCCTAAGTTATTGATGAGGCAACTAGCAGTTACCGCGGCAACTTCCTCTTGGTTAAATGCCCAATTCAGCAGTCCCACTGTAGCCTCATAAGCAAAACCTTTATTTCGTTCAGCCGCTATAATACCATAACCAAGATCAATTTCACCTGATTTGTTTGGTAGGCCTTTAAAGCCAGCATCTCCAATAATCAAATTAGTATCTCTTATTATTATCATCCATGATTCAAACCCGGAAGGCTCCATAACTTTATCAAGATTAACTAATATTCTTGGGAGTGTTTCCATCGTGTCTAAATCCGGCCAGCCATCACCAGGTTTTATACCCAAACTTGACAGCATTATGGTAGATTTTGACAAGGTCTGCTCACATATAATTTTAGTAAACGGTAATAATGTTAATCTGGAGGTTTGAATAGTGAATGGCATATTGCTTAAAATCATTAAAATATTTATGTTTAAGAACTGAGAATCAATTTAGCAAAAATATTGGATTATTAACAAGCAGTTGAATTATATCTTTAATTAAAAATATTAGTTATATATTTATACCGGGCAATCTACCTGCAAAAACAAGTATCTACAAATGAAATTATACTTCCGGCACTTACTATTATCTTTCTTCGTATCTCTTATATTTCTATCAGCGTGTAAAAAAAATGAAATAACCGTAGAAATGCCAATTCCTTCCATTCGTATGAATTTGGATAGTACCATTTTGGCAAATGACGATTTTTTTGGCACCCGCCTTTCGGTTATCCTTGATAACTTTCCGGAAGGCACTTCAGATATGGTAGAGTGGAGCGTAGCAAACCCGCGCATTGCTGAAGTAACTACAGAAGGAATTGTATGGCCTAAAGGAGCAGGAATTACTTACGTCTATGCAAAATTGCTGAATGGGAAGGGCGAAACAAAATGCAAGGTTATCGTTACTGACGGAAACGATTATAAATTTAGACTCGTATTAACTGATAAAGGAAAATCTGATTTTTCTATTGGTAACCCAGAAGCATTTCTTTCTGCAAAAGCCATTCAAAAGCGTCGTAAAAGAAATATTCAAATTGACGAAAGTGACTTGCCCATATCTAAGCAATATCTTAAAGCAATAAGTGAAATCGGAGGTACAATTGTTGCCAAGAGTAAGTGGTTAAATACAGTAAGTGTGAGCATTCAGGATCAGTTTTTGATCGATAAGTACAAATCTTTACCCTTCGTCAAAGAAGTAGTATTAGTCTATGTGGGAAAAAGGAAACAAGGTTCAGATGCCTCTAAATATGTAGATACCCCACGACCAGGAAATTCTGGCAATTTAGGTACATCAATTGATTACGGATCTGCCACACAGAATATTAGCACCGTAAAAGGAGAGGTTCTTCATCAGCAAGGTTTCAAAGGTGCAGGTATAGACATCGCAGTTATTGATGCCGGTTTCCTAAATTTGAAAGATAACCCGGCCTTTACTAATGTACATATTAAAGGCGCAAAATCTTTTGTTTATGAAAATGATGATCCATACAGTATCGATACACACGGGGTTTGGGTAACCTCATGCATGGCAGTGAACAAACCTGGAACCTATGTGGGCACTGCACCAGAAGCAAATTACTGGCTGCTTCGCACAGAAGATGACGCAACTGAATTTCCGATAGAAGAGGATTACTGGACCAGCGCGATAGAATTTGCAGATAGTGTAGGGGTAGATTTGGTTAATTCCTCTCTAACGTATAGTGACGGCTATTCTTATCTTACTAAACGATATACGGCTGCTGATATGGATGGTAAAACTGCCCTCGCTAGCAGAGCCGCAAATATGGCCTTCAAGAAGGGAATGTTTATTGTGAACTGTGCCGGCAATGAACAGAAATGGGTGGGTGCGCCTGCCGATTCTCCGGGGGTGCTAACACTTGGATCGATCAATAGCAATGGCACCCAAAACTACTTTACATCCTGGGGAATGACAGCGGATGGGCGGATTAAGCCTGATATAATGGCCATGGGTGGAGGGGCAAGCGTAATCAATATTTCCGGAACGGCCGAAAGTAGAAGTGGCACCTCATATGCCAGTCCAATCATGTGCGGGTTAGTTGCCTGTTTATGGCAAGCCTATCCCGCATTGACAAATAATGATCTGATGGAAATAATCCGTAAATCTGCTGATCGGGCCAGCCATCCTGAACTGCCTTTTGGTTATGGCATCGCTGACATGAAAAAGGCAATGGAGCTGGCAAAAATAAAGGTTGGGATTATTTAATCATCGTCTTAGAAGCAGTCGTATCTTTGAAAAAGATAACTCCATCAAACACACGCTTTAAATTACCATAATACTTATAATCATCTTCCTGGAAATGAGTGTAGCCTTATTCAAAATGTATTCGTAAGTTCCCCTATATGCCTGTTCAATGGGGTATGCATTCCAATTTTTTGTGAACTATTTTCAGCCGCCATATAATCTCCGCAAGCCGTAGTAATTGATATCGGGAAGTATTTATCAGAGAACTTCTTTTTTAGCATGCAGTACACTTGGTCTTAACACAAAAGGGCGAAAATTACCTTAAAGCGTAGGGTAACAAATACGAATTTAAAATATGCTTGATGGAGATGATCATGCGATATGGGAGGGAGGGAATCCATCAATTACTTTTCCGTTTTTAATCTTTTTAAAATTAAGGCTGTTGTTTTTTCTTAAACGTTTCAAAAGATTGTTTAATGTAATTTAAAAGTTCATAATCTGTCCATTTCCTAAGGTCTGCTAATGTAGGCTCATATGCTATCTTAAATGCATCCAGATCTTCCTCTTTAATTGGGATCAAACTTTTAATAACAGTTGAATTAAATCTCCTGTCAATTTCATTGTTCACTATTTCATTTCTTGCAAGCTTATTTAACCTTCTTACTCTTTTTGCATCGCTGCCCAGCAATTCATGAAAAAATGTCAATGGTTTGCCGCCAAATGGATTCAATAAAATCAGGGGAGGCTTTCCATTGTAATAGATGCCCTTTTCCTTACTGTAATGCGCTGCTGCTTCCTTTGAAGTGTTTTGTAAATTAGTTCCTTTAATGACTACTTCTTCCAAAAGGTTCATTGATTGTAAATAAACGATGATATCCTGTAAGTTTACCAATTGGATCTTTTTGTTTAAATAAGCAGTAGAAGAGATCTCCAGGGAATCTCCTGGTGCGGCTTTAAGTTGAAATACACCAAAGTTATTGGTAAAAGATATTGCCTGGTTATTTTTATTAAAAACCCTAGCTCCATTAACTTTTATACCTGTACCTTTTTCAACAACTGCACCTCGTATAATGTTCTGTGCAACAACTGGTAATCTAGCAATAGTAAGCAAAAAAAACATTGAAATAATTACTATAATACAGCGACAACCCATGTTTTCTAAGGTAGAATTAAAAATAAAATTTTTAATAAATTTAACTTCATTTAACTATTTGTGTAGAAATGCGATAATAATCCTCGATAACTTAGCGTAAAAGCAGGAGAGAGCATCAGGCATATCAAGCGATATATTTTGATAATATGCGTTTAGACTCATAAACCATCCAATTGTAATCATTGCGTTAATCTATTCCACCTCATAAAGCTATTGCTAGTTTAATCCTTACTTTCGCGATCCGAATTGATAAACAGATCAAGAATAGGATAATTAAATTCAGTTGCTGTCAGATAAAAGCAATTAGCACTCCACACAGAATGATAACAAGTAAATTAACTAATAACGCGATTAAAGAAAAGAACCAGGGGATTGCAACCATTCTTGCATTTTCATTACTTCCGCTTTCTGGATTCGCAACCGATATATACATCCCATCTTTGCCAACTATGGCAGCTACTATTCATGTAAGTGATATACAAGTTCAATTAACGCTTACTTTATTTTTAATCAGTTACGGTATTTCGCAGCTTTTTATAGGGAGTGTACTGGATAGTTTTGGCAGATATAAAATTACACTTTTTAGCTTGGTTATTTTTGCGATATCAAGTGTGATTATTGCCAATACACAAAATATTTACCTCATTTATCTCATGAGAATCATTCATGGATTAACAGTGGGTGCCATAGTTGTTGCAAAACGTGCTTATTTTGTTGATCTGTATTCTGGTGATAAGTTAAAACATTATTTAAGCTTATTTTCTATTATCTGGTCTACAGGGCCAATTATTGCCCCTTTTATTGGTGGTTATTTACAAGCAGCTTTTGGCTGGGAATCTAATTTCTATTTTTTAGCAGGTTTAGCTATTGTCCTTTTAATTCTTGAATTTATTTTTAGTGGAGAAACTCTGGAGCATGCTATGGAGTTTAGGTTAAAAAAAATTGCAGGTATTTATGCTGAAATGATTAAAACTACCAGTTTTACATTAGGTATTATTATGCTTGGTTTAGCTTATTGTATGGTTATGATTTATAACATGACTGGCCCTTTTATTATTGAGCATCAAATGCAGCTCTCTCCGGTTGTTGCTGGTTATAGCTCATTGATTTTAGGTTTTGCCTGGATGGTAGGCGGATTTATTGGGAAAGCTACGATAAACAAGCCATTTTTTAAACGTGTATCTATAAATTTAGCCATTCAGGTTTTGTTCGTCATCACGATGATGATTAGTATTAGCTTTATATCTAATCTATATTCATTAATATTCTTCGCCTTTATCATTCACATTGGTGCAGGTTTTACTTTTAATAACTATTTCACATTTTGCTTAAGCACATTTCCTAAAAATGCCGGTATCGCTGGTGGGCTTACTGGTGGGATAAACTATGTAATTGTATCCTTTTTGAGCTATGGGATCATTTATTTTATTCCTGCAAAAGATGAGCGAAACCTGAGTCACAGTTATCTAATTCTGATACTACTCTCTGTATTCATCCTATTTGCCATTTTCAAATCTAACAGGAAAACACAAAATCTAATTATTGAAGAATAGCAGACGATGCTGTAGAGGTTAATACTTTTTTAAAATTACGATGCCTTAACAGTAGAAAAAACACAAATTTCATCAGGCATGAGTTACAAAAACAGTAATTTCTTACAAAAATTTTGGTAAACCAGCATGGTTTTTAACTATGCCTGACCTATATGACCAATAAGTTGCGGTTAAATTCTCATAAAACAAATACAAGTCTCCTTGTGTTTAATTTATACGAACAATAATTTTTTGTTAAAACATCTATACGCAACCGATTCTGGCCCTATCAAACCTTGTTAATTAATTATGAAATATAGTTTGTCTTTTTTCCTGCTATGTGGTTGGTTATTTTCTTCTGCACAAATTAAATCACCCGTAGGTAGCTACCATGTAAACCGCAATCATGATCCGCAGGGAGGAAGTAACTTTTTTTTATTAGCAAATAATAAATACGTAGTCGTTTTCTTCGGTGGAGCACAAACAGGAGTATGGAAAATGGAAAAAGATAGTCTTATCAAATTTACTCCTGAGGTAAATGATCAGGCTTTTAAGTTGTATGGAAGGAAAAATGAAGATTTGGGCGATAGTTTAAAGGTGTTTTTTAATAATTTTGAAGAGCGGCAAACCTTTATCTCCGTTAACCCGGCAAGTCATCAAAAAACATCCATGAGAAGGGTCTATAATAAAGATCCCAATTGCTTTACTTTTCCTTATGTCTATAAATTTAAAACAGCAGGGGATAGCCTGTCATTTTCCCATCAGTTAGCTGAAAGAGTTCAAAAAGATTCTCTGCTTCATCAGATATTCACCTTTAAGAATAAAGATAAATATAATGATTTTGTTGCATATTACTTCCCTTTAAAATATCATGACCGGCCTTATTTTGCCAAAATGAGTAAGCAAGGACTCATCTTTAATGATGATAATTATGTAAAAAGACAAGATTTACCCACTGCAGGTGAAGATCTTAAATTTATACAAGGAATTGTCGATGCTGATAAAAAGCCGCAGTTAGTTTTTTATAATCCTTACTATGGCTCACCTGAAAAAGATTTAAGTAAAGATCGAAATTACAGTTACAATGAGAAAAAGGGGGCTTATATAAATATTTTAAATTATAAGGAAGGGCAGGAGAATAAAGAGGAAGAAGATTCATTCAATAATATGAATTTGGTTTATCCATTTAAGTTAATTGCCGATTTTTCTATTGCAGAGAAGACGATAATAGTGGTTGAAAAACCATTGTTTAATGTCACTTGTAGATCCGTCGAGAATTAACTTATTATAATAATAAGGAATGAAATCAACATCGCTATCACACCACGCATTAAATATACTCATGATAACTTCTTGATAATTATAAAGACAAATATTAACCAATGAAAGCAAATTTTTTCCTTGTTCTATTTTCTGTATGTAGCTTTTTTGCTTCAGCCCAACAACAATGTGTAGCCGCCCCTGACTCGCTGGGAAAAGCCATTGCAGCAGCTTTTCTAAATAGAGAAGACTTGCGTAAACTTCCTGTTTTTCCTACAGGAGAAGATGTCGGTCTTATCAATGAATTTTTAGCTACCGTAGCTGATACAACAGTAACTGTGGCTACTTCTGCTGATGTTTCCAGTGCTGAAGGTGATTTTCTTTTTGCGCAATGGCAGAACTTATTAAAAACAGCAGAAAATAATAACATGACGGTAGCTAATACCACTTTTTATAAAAGTTACTTTTCAGTATCTGATTCATTAAACGCATTAACCGGCATTAACTTCACCTTATATCTATCATTTAAAAGACCAATTGATATTGTCGCGATTAAGCTGGGTGTAGTCTGGCATCAAAATAAATGGGTCTTGATTAAAATTGATGAAGAATTTTATCAATATCATGATCAAATAAAGAATCCAATTTCTTTTGTTAAAATGGGACCGGAAAATGGCTGGGCTACTGCCGGGAAAGATTTCAAGATACGCTATGCTAATTCTATATCAGATCTGCATTGGAAAGAAAAAGGCACTTGTCTGGATCTGCCCAATGCTTTTATGAATAATGTCATCACAGATCTGGCTTCAAATAAACCTATCTCTGATTATCATCATGTAATTAGTTTTGAAGATTTCCAGAAACATTTTTTGCCAGATTACGCAAAACTCTTATCACAAAATTTGACTGAAAAATCAATTACTACTGAAGATATTTCACTGATTAAGGCAGAATTATTAATGATCAGAGATTATCCCCAGCAGGCTTATGAAAAATATCTGATTAAAGATATGAGGAAATTATCAAGTTATTTTAAAATAGCAGGTTTCTCCCAAGCGTCAGTCAAAAATACAAATTACCGTATTAAAAACTATGAAAATGAGATTACTGACAATGGCAAAATTATCATGCAAACAGATATTGAATTTTCTATAAAAAACGCTTCTGAAGGGATTAGGTTCGAATCTATCTTCTTAAATGGTAAATGGCAAATCAGTAGTATGCAGTCTTCTGCTTATGGAATTGACCGTGTAGAAACAAACTAGTTTTTTATCAAAAATTTTGCAGCTCGATAAAGTTCCTTTTTTTTAGCACAACCAAGTTTGATAGGAATTAAAAGCACTGTAAAAGCAATAATAAAGATGTAATTCCTATCGGAGCCTTGGGAGTACCTACAAAAAATCCTCTCTATGCGGACTAAATACATCTACTAATATACCAGGCTCGATACAAATTACCCCATGAATCACATTTGCAGGTATAAAAAATCCGTCACCTTTTTTTAACACCTTCTTTTCCTCACCGATAGTAGTTTCAAAAACTCCGCTTTCTACGTAACTAATCTGCGTGTGATGATGCTGGTGCAGCACACCTACAGCATCACGTTCAAATTTAACCTTTACCATCATTACCCGGTCATCATAACCAAAAACCTGGCGCTGGATTCCATCACCAAGATCCTGCCATTCACTTTCGGCAGCAATTTGAAATAAATTACTTTGTATCATATATATAAATTAAACAGCCGGTCTGATCATATCAATGTGGTCAATACCGTCCTCATCATAAACTTCTGTTACCTTAATAAACCCAAAGGATTCATAAAATGTTTGCAAATAGAGCTGTGCACCTATTTTTATCGGCTTATTGCCATGCAAACGTATACAGTTTTCAATTGCCAAAACCAGCAATTGTTTACCATATCCTTTTCCTCTAGCCGCTTTACTGCTTACAATTCTTCCTATAGATGGTTCTGTGAAGGAAAGGCCTGCAGGAACTATCCTTGCATAAGCCATCAGTTCTTTATTTTCATACAGCATTAAATGCTGGCAAGACTGGTCTTTATCATCCTGATCCAGGAATATACAATTTTGTTCGACTACAAATATTTCACTTCTAAGCTTCAATATAGCATAAAGTTCTTTAATGGTAAGCGCATCAAAGGGCTTACAGATCTCCGTAAATTCCATTTATTTTTAACAGTTATATTTTAATACAGATGGGTTTTTAAATGATAAATCCCGCTAAATTTTAAAGGTATCAATATTTTGTTCAGTTATAGTGCCAAGTCTTTTTCTATTTTTAATAAACGTGGCCATTTATATCTACCGTAATAAATATGCACTTATAAAATCCTGATCAGAACAATATCTAAATTAATAGGTTTACATTAACGTGTCTGTTAATTGTATTAAAGCAATTAGTTTTGATCACATCATATTATCAAACTCCGGTTTATACGGACAAAACTATTATCACACATGAAATACAGATCATTAGGTAAAACAGGTGAAAAACTTTCAGCTATAGGACTAGGATGCATGGGAATGAACCATGCTTATGGTGAAGCTGATGATAAAGAATCTATCGCAACGCTGGAAAAAGCAATTGATTTAGGCATTACATTTTGGGATACCGCGGATATTTACGCAAATGGTCAAAATGAAGAGCTGGTTGCAAAAGTTTTGAAGACAAAGAGAGACAAAATCTTCCTGGCAACAAAATTTGGTTTCAAATCTAATCCAGGAGATGGAAATGCACAATTTGATGCTTCGCCCGCTTATATAAAAATTGCTGTAGAGAACAGTTTGAGAAGGCTAGGTACAGATGTAATCGATTTATATTATGCACACCGTGTAGATCCGAACGTACCCATTGAAGATACTGTAGGTGCCATGGCAGAACTCGTAAAAGAGGGGAAAGTTCGTTACCTGGGTCTTTCTGAAGCTTCTTCCAATTCTTTGCGCAGGGCACATGCCGTTCATCCCATCAGTGCTTTGCAAAGTGAATATTCTTTATTAACCAGAGAAGTAGAACACGACATATTGCCGCTTTGTAAAGAATTAGGGATTTCTTTTGTTCCTTTTAGTCCTTTAGCCAGAGGCCTGATGACCAATACTTTGGATGTAACTGCATTGAAAGATGGTGATTTCAGAAAAACTTTGCCCCGCTACCAACAAGAATACCAGGATAACAATACAAAACTAGCACAGGGATTTGCAGAAATTGCAGCATCAAAAAACAGTTCAGCAGCACAATTAGCCCTTGCCTGGGTATTAGCACAAGGTGAGTATATTATTCCAATTCCAGGAACAAAAAGGAGAAAATACCTGGAAGAAAATGCCGGCGCCCCAGATCTGGAATTATCTGCTGCTGATTTAGAAACTATAGAATCCCTGCTTTTAAAATATCCAAACACAGGGGCACGTTATAGCGAAGCCCAAAATAAATTAGTAGATAAAAACTAAATATGTTTAGAAAATATATTCTTGCACTTTCACTAATATTTTTAGTATTCCCTGTTTTTTCGCAGCCCGTGCGTGTTGCTGTTGCGGCAAATGCACAATTTGTACTGCGTAAACTCGCTGCAGATTTCAAAAGCAAAACTGGAATTGCAGTAGAAATAATTAGCGGGTCATCTGGTAAATTAACTGCTCAGATAAAAAATGGGGCACCTTATGACTTGTTTTTATCAGCAGATATGGATTTTGCACAAAGTGTATATGCTGATGGATATAGCCTTTCAAAACCCAGGGTTTATGCCTTAGGTAGTTTAATTGTCTGCTCCTCTACAGGGGCAGACGTTAAAAACTGGAAAAATTACATCACGGGCCATACACCAGGTAAAATAGCCATTGCAAATCCAAAACTCGCCCCCTATGGCAAAGCAGCAGAACAGGCATTAAATAAACTAAATCTCTATAAACAAGCCACCTCAAGATTAGTGTTTGGCGAAAGTATTAGCCAGGTTAATACTTATGTGCTAAAAGGCGCGGTAAACATTGGTTTTACCACAGAATCTTTAGTTTATGAACTTAGCCCGGATGTAAAATTCAATTGGCAAAAAATTGATCCATCCACTTATGAACCCATTAAACAAGCCGCAGTACTGTTGAAATATGCTAAAAGCAAGAATTTTGCAAATAATAAGAGATTTTTTGATTATCTTTTCTCAGCTAGGGCCAAATCAATATTTAAGCAATTTGGCTACGCAACGCTGTAAAAATTTAATATTTCATGGAATGGACCCCCATATGGCTTAGCCTGAAGCTTGCTGCCATCACTACTATTATTTTACTGCTCATTGGTATTCCAATGGCATACTGGCTTTCCAGGCGAAGTTCGCTTTTTAAAGTGGTTATAGAAGCTATACTGACCATGCCGCTGGTTTTACCACCCTCTGTACTTGGATTTTATCTTTTGTTAACCTTCAGTCCAAATAGTACACTGGGACATTTGTTATTAGCTAATTTTAACCTCAGCCTGGTGTTTTCTTTTGAAGGTTTAGTGGTCGCGTCTGTAATTTATAGCTTACCATTTATGATTAGTCCGGTTAAATCGGCTTTGTCCCATTTGCCGCGATCGCTTGCTGAAGCCTCCTATACTATGGGGAAATCGCGTTTTGAAACCTTTTACCGGGTCTTGCTGCCTAATATTAAGTCATCTTTATGGACCGCAACCGTACTCACCTTTGCCCATACGCTGGGAGAATTTGGCGTGGTACTTATGATAGGAGGTAAGCTTGATGGGATTACTAAAGTAGCTTCTATTGCCATTTATGACGCGGTCGACAACAATCAATACCAGCAGGCTAACCAATATTCACTGGTGTTATTTGCGATTACGTTTGTAATTGTGATCCTCGTGTTTATTTTTAACAGAAATGCAACAAGAGGGCCATTAGAATGATAGAAGTATCAGTAAATAAAAAGATAAAAACGTATAAAGGAAATAGTCAGCTGCTGGTTCAGTCAGTTTTCCCAATTGGCTCTATTACCAAAGTACATGGCCCTTCAGGATCTGGTAAGACTACCTTTCTAAAAATATTAGCAGGATTGATTACCCCTGAACAAGGATATATCAAAACTGAAAATGAGATATGGTTTGATAAAAAGCAACAGATAAACTGGAAACCGCAGCAGCGTAAAGTGGGTTTTGTGTTCCAGGATTATGCCCTTTTTCCCAATATGACTGTTTTAGCACATCTTGAATATGCTACTTCAAACAATCAGCTGATTGAAAGGTTACTGATGATTGGAAAGATGGAATCTTTTACTAAACACCGGCCAGCCCAGCTATCGGGCGGACAACAGCAGCGTTTAGCTATTTTACGGGCATTAGCTTTAAAACCTGCGCTATTATTAATGGATGAAGCATTTTCTGCCTTAGATGATGAGTTGCGCGAAGCGCTCATCACTGATTTGAAGATTTTGCTGGAAGAATTTGGCACCACCACCATCATTGTAAGTCACCATAAACAAGAAACTATTGGTTTTTGTAATCGTGACCTAAAAATTGAATTAGAATAATTAGTTTTTATTAATTTTGTAAACTCATGATTATAATTAAAACAGAAGAAGAAGTTGAACTGATGCAGATCAGTGCTTTATTGGTAAGCGCATCACTCACAGAAATTGCAAAAGTGTTAAAAGCAGGAATGACAACCCTGGAGATTGATAAACTGGCGGCTGAGTTTATTGCAGATAATAAATCAGTTCCCTCATTTCTTAATTTTCATGGCTATCCACATAATATTTGTACCTCAGTAAATGATGTTGTAGTTCATGGGATGCCAAACAATGTTCCTTTGCGCGATGGCGATATCGTTTCAGTTGATATTGGTGTTTTTAAAAATGGATTCCATGGTGACCATGCTTATACTTTTATGATTGGTGAGGTTGCACCTGAAGTGATTAAATTGGTAAAGGTAACTAAAGAGTCTCTTTATGAAGGGATTAAACATTGTACGGTAGGGAGCCGTTTAGGAGATATTTGTAACGCTATCCAGGTACATGCAGAAAAAGAAGGTTATGGTGTAGTGCGTGAGTTGGTGGGGCATGGCCTTGGCCGTTCTATGCATGAAGATCCTCAAGTGCCTAATTATGGCAGAAAAGGATCAGGGATTTTAATGCGCGAGAATTTAGTTTTAGCCATTGAGCCGATGATCAATATGGGAACAAAAGATGTGTTTACTGAAGATGATGGCTGGACAGTAAAAACTGGTGACGGTAAACCTTCTGTGCACTTTGAACACGATGTTTGTATTAAAAAAGGTACTGCTTTTGTACTTTCAAATTATAGCCCGATTGAAATCGCCGAAAAAGCAAATTCTAATCTAAACTCTTCTTACTACGAATTATAAGATAAAGAATTTTTATCATTGAAAACTTTTTTACCCCGGTAAAACTCGTCTTACTCTAATGGTAAGCAAAATATTTTACGCTCCCTTTGTCATTTGATTTTAAAATAGAACAAAGGGAGCGGTAAAAATCTGGCATTCTGATACAATCAGAACTAGATACCTCTATTTTTGCAGGCGCATGAAAGCCCTCCACAAAAATATTCACCAAGACGGTGACCCTCTAAGGTCAGGTACCATTCTTTTAATGGCTATAGCAGCCGGCATCACGGTTGCCAATATCTATTACAACCAGCCAATTTTAAAAGAGATGGCAATTTCTCTTCATGCTACCGATGCTGAAATTGGCCGGGTTTCTATGTTTGCACAAATAGGGTATGGACTAGGCATGTTTTTCTTAATCCCAATGGGGGATATGGTCAACAGGAAAAAGCTGATCTTGCTTTTAATGCTTTGCTTAACCGCTGTATTAGTGCTAATGGTGCTTTCTAAAGGGATCGTGTTTGTATGGATATTAAGCTTAATGATTGGAATTTGTTCTGCTCCTGCGCAGATTATTTTACCCATGGCAGCCAGCCTGGATAAGGTTAACCGGGGCAAAACGGTAGGGATCGTATTTAGCGGGATCTTAGTGGGGATTTTAGGTTCAAGAGTGATTAGCGGTTTCATCACTGACTGGCTGGGATGGAGAGCTGTATATGGGATTTCTGCCATCATGGTACTTACGGTTACCTTACTTTTAAAGCTTTATCTTCCAAATGTAAAACACAAATTTACAGGCACTTATATTCAATTGCTTAAATCAACACTGTCGCTTGTTAGGGAACATAAGATCTTACGTCAATCGGCTATCCTGGGTGCTTTTACTTTCGGTATTTTCTGTTCTTTTTGGACTACGGTAACTTTTTATCTGAGCGGCCCTGCCTTTAATTTTCATGCAGATACGATAGGTCTGTTTGGTATTGTAGCCATTGGCGGTGCTCTTATTGCTCCTTATTTTGGCAAATTAGCTGATAAAGGAAATACCAGGAAATCCTTATTGATGACCGTAGGTATGATTATTTTTAGCCTGCTGCTGCTTAAGGTTTTTCCTTTATCTATCATTGCGATGGTAGTGGCTATATTTGTATTAGATATTGGCGTTCAAGCGACCCAGATTACTAATTTTGCAAGAATTTACGCTTTAGATGAAAATTCGCACAGCCGTTTAAACACCATTTACATGACTACCTATTTTATTGGTGGCGGGATAGGTACTTTCTTTGGGCTGCTTTGCTGGAAACATGGGGGATGGGATCTTTCTACCTGGCAAATGCTCCTTTGGTCTTTTATTGCGCTGGCCATAGTTTTCTTTTCTAAAAAGTAAAGATTAAGCTTCTGCGAATAGAAAGAAATGTTATACTTTTATGCGGTCTAATCTATTTCGAATCAAGCGAAGCAAATTCCATGAAACTACCTTCTAAATACAATCCGGTTCCGTTTATCCGGGAAAATTACAAGATTATTGGCAGTTATATTTTTACGCTGTTTTTTATCGGGCTTGGCATCTGGTTTATTCAACATGAAAGAGCAGAACTTCAACAAGTTAAACAATTAGTTATTACTTCCAAATGGGACTGGATCACTATTGGAATCTTGTTAAGTGTAGTATACATTTTTATCCACGGCATGATGTACAAAGCTTCTTTTGCATCAGTAGGCAGTAAAGTGGGGCTGATTGATGCGACGATGCTTTATCTTAAAAGGAATTTCATCAGCGTTTTTTTACCTGCGGGCGGTGTGTCTTCCCTGGCTTTTTTTAGCGGAGACATTGAGAAAAAAGGAGTAGATAAGTCACAGGTTAATTTCGCCTCTTCTATTTATGGGTTTGTAGGCATCCTGTCTGTGGTTGTAATTGCTATCCCGGTATTTATTTATGCCATATTTATGGGCAGTATTGGTGCCGGAGAATGGATTGGCCTTGTCGCTGTATTTATACTGATTGGCGGCGTATACCTGATTTACCGGTCTATAGCAACCCAAAATAAGTTCTATCAGCTGGTGGTTAAATATATTCCAATGGTTGCGGTTTTTCTGGGAGAATTTAAAAATAATAAAATAGAGCGCAATAGTTTTATTCATACTTTTTTATGGAGCATGCTAATAGAAATTATTGGTATTGTTCATATTTATATTGCGATGGTGGCTATAGACATAGAACCATCATTAATCATTGCCACGGTCAGTTATGTAGTTGGAGTTGTATTTCTTATCATTTCTCCATTTTTACGCGGATTAGGCGCAGTAGAAGCATCCATGACTTTTATGCTGATCAGGATGGGTTATTCTGAAGCTGCTGCGGTTTCGGTTACTTTTCTTTATCGCTTTATGGAATTTTGGATTCCTTTATTATTGGGTGCCCTAAGCTTTTTGGTAAAGATAAATAAGCTATTGATGCGCATCATTCCTGCCTTTTTGATCCTCATTTTGGGGATTGTCAATGTGGTATCGGTGCTAACCCCGGCTATTCATGAAAGACTAGTTTTCCTTAAAAACTTTTTGCCTGTATCCGCCATTGCTGTATCCAATTATTTTGTACTGGTAGCAGGATTGTTTTTGCTGGTCACCGCTGCCTTTATGCTTAAAGGGTTAAAAATGGCCTGGTACTTTGCCCTAGGCCTCTGTTTATTCTCTTTGGTAGGGAACATGGCTAAAGCGATCGATTATGAAGAGGCAAGTTTTGCACTAGTGGTAATTATCGGCTTAATTGCTTCCCGTAAAGAATATTATGTGAAACACAATTCGAGACTTCGCTTTATCGGTATTCAGACAACTTTATTGAGTGTTGCAGCTGTTGTATTTTATGGAATTATCGGGTTTTACTTCTTAGATGAGAAGCATTTTAACGTAGATTTTAGCTTTTTACAGTCTGTTAAATATACGCTGGAAAACTTTGTACTTATTGAAAGTGCAGATTTAATAGCTCAGGATTCTTTTGCCCGTGGATTTTTATATTCTATTAATTTTAGCGGTTTCTTATCTATTGGATTTTTAGTTTATACTTTAATCCGTCCATATATCTTAAAAGATACTACGGATGAAGAAGAGTTTGAATGGGCCAAAACACAATTATCGCTATATGGCAATTCTGCAATGGACTATTTTAAAACTTATCAGGATAAGCTGATTTACCGTTCTCCAGATTTTGATGGTTTTATTTCTTACCGGATTTCCGGGAATTTTGCTGTCGTATTGGAATCTCCGGTTACCGCGCCAGAAAACAGGAAAGCATTTATCAAATCATTTGATAAGTACTGTTTTGAGAGCGGGGTGAAAAGTTTTTATTATCGTGTGGCCGAAGAAACCCTGGAAGATTTTAAAGCTGCTGGTAAAAAAAACCTTTACCTTGGCCAGGAAGGTGTGGTAGACTTAACTACTTTTACTTTAGACGGGGGGAACAGGAAATCGATTCGTAATGCATTGAAAAAAGTAACTGAAAAGGGTTTTCAAAGCAGAATTTACACCGGGCCAGTTAAAGATGGGTTATTACAAAAGATAAAGAATGTGTCTGATGAATGGCTGGCCGATACCGAACGGGAAGAAATCGTTTTCTCTCAGGGGATGTTTGATTGGGAAGAACTAAAGCAGCAAACGATCATTACCGTAGAAAATGCAGAAGAGAAAATTGTAGCGTTCTTAAATATCATTCCTGATTATGCAAAAGGGGAAGGTACTTATGATTTGATTAGAAAAACCACCGATGCACCAAACGGAGTTATTGATTTTATCCTGGTAGAATTGTTTAAGCATTTAAAAGAAATTGGCTGTACTTCGGTAAACATCGGTTTTGCCCCTTTATCTGGATTAGAGGATCCGAAGAACCTAACGGAGCGGTCAATGAAATTTGCCTATGAAAAGATTAAATCGTTCTCTCATTATAAAGGATTGAGAGATGCTAAAGATAAGTTTTCACCAGTATGGCATAATAAATATTTAGTTTATGACCAAGATTATGACTTGATCCAGGTGCCAGCAGTTTTATCTAAAGTGATTAAGCCATAATTGGTCAATGTTTTTCTTGCTATTTGTAAAACAATGACCCTGAAATTTCTCAATAGGCGATAAGTCTATGCATAATAGTGTTAAATAACATTACTTATTCGCAAATCATTAATTTTATTTTAAATTATGCATGTTTTTGCATTTTATTATTGTAAAAATGCAAAAATTGTCATTTATAATTACATATCTTTAAGATATCAACATTATCTGCCGGATTATGCTGTTCTATGCAGGTTTACCGGCAAAAACATTGCAGTTTAAATTTAGGTGAAAAGATTTCTATCAGATGAATAACCAAATCACAAAATTAGCAAGAATTGCTGATGCACCTTCCAGGGTAATTGCAGGATTGATGTCGGGCACCTCTCTGGATGGTCTTGATATTGCTTTATGTGAATTTACAGGATCAGGATTGGATACCGAGGTCAAAGTACTTCATTTTACCACCGTTCCTTACACTGAAAGCTTCAAAGAGGAGTTGAAATCCATTTCTTTTAAGGGAAAAGTGGATTTGCAAAAGGTGACTTTATTAAATGCTTTGATTGGCACTTATTCTGCTGAACTTGTATTACAATCGCTTAAACAATGGAACATTTCTCCTGAAGAGGTTGATCTGGTGGCCAGTCATGGTCAAACGATATTTCATGCGCCATTTTCCTTACACCAAAATCCAGATTTCCCAAATTCTACCTTGCAAATTGGCGATGGTGATCATATTACCGCTGGAACCGGGATTATCACTTTAAGTGATTTTAGGCAGAAGCATATCGCCGGCGGGGGTGAAGGTGCACCACTGGCAGTTTATGGTGATTACCTGCTTTTTTCTCATCCTGTAGAAAACCGCATCCTGCTTAACATTGGGGGTATCTCTAATTTTACTTATTTACCCGCAGGAAAAAATCCGGATCAGGTATTTTCTACAGATGTTGGCCCCGGCAATACCATGATGGACCAGTTTGTACAGCTCCATTATCCAGGTCAATATTATGATAAAGATGCGGCGCTGGCAAAATCTGGCCAGCCAGATGCGCTATTGGTACAGGCTTTACTAGACCATCCGTTTTTCTCTAAACCCTTTCCAAGAACTACCGGGCCAGAATTATTTAACATGAACTACCTGGAACAAGCCCTTGCTAAATCAGGTCAGTCACTCTGTCATGCAGATATTTTAGCTTCCTTAAATGAATTTACTGCAATTAGTATCATTCAAGCCATCAAGAAATCAATTACTGCACATTCCTTCGAAGTTTATTTAAGCGGCGGTGGTATGCACAATCCTTTATTGGTAGAAAAAATAAGCCATGGGCTAGGCTTTCCGCTAAAAAACACAACTGCATTGGGCATAGATCCTGATGCAAAGGAAGCTATTCTTTTTGCACTGCTAGCGAATGAATGTGTAGCGGGTGGTACAACTAATTATGGCAACCGACCTGGCATACCAAGTGTTACTATGGGTAAAATCAGCCTTCCATTTTAAAAACAAACATCAACATAACCAAGCACACAAAATCAATTAAAGTATGAAAAAAACTTTACCAAACCGACCCTGCCAGCTCTCGCTGCTGCTGGTATTATTGTTCCTGTTTCAAACAGGACTGGGTTTTGCGCAAACCCAAACTTACACGATTAAAGGCATCATACGCGATACGCGTTCCAATGAAACGATCCCCGGTGCGACTGTAAAAATTAACAATACTACTGTTGGTGCGGTAGCCAACGGAAATGGCGCGTATGAGATTAGTACCAAACTTAAACCAGGAAAGTATGAAATCACCTTTAGCTTTATTGGTTACTCGCCAGTGGTGCAGCCGCTAATATTGGGTGATCAGCAAACGCTAACCAAAGATGCAAAAATTGGAGAAGATTTTCTTCGCCTAAATGAAGTTGTGGTAACTGGTAACGCTGTTGGAACAAGCCGCAAAACTTTAGGAAATGCAGTTGCAACGGTAAATGCTAAAGATATTGCCAATAGTTCTGCTACATCTATCGATCAGGCCCTTGCCGGAAAAGTTTCAGGTGCGCAAATCACTCAAAATTCTGGTAACCCGGCAGGAGGGATTAGTGTAAGATTGCGGGGTACAAGTACAGTAGCCGGTGGCGGCGATCCTTTATATATTGTAGATGGGGTTATTGTAAATAACAGTTCTACTGAATTACTGGATCTGGGTGGTTACTCTCAAAACCGTTTAGTAGATATCAATCCTAACGATATTGACCACATGGAGATCATTAAAGGTGCGGCAGCGGCGGCAATTTATGGCTCCAGGGCAAGTAATGGGGTGGTACAGATTTTTACTAAAAAAGGTAAAGAAGGGAAACCACAGTTTACGTTTAATTCACAGCTTAAAATTAGTGATCTAAGAAAGAAATTAGAAATTAACGAGTATCCTTTCCGCTTTACCAATACTACGGTAACAGACAATTCTCAGGTTCCGGTAACGCGTTATGATTATCAGGATGATATTTTTAGAACGGCTATTGGTACAGAAAATAATGTTTCTGTTTCTGGGGGGTCTAACGGGACGCAATTTTATATCAGTGGTAACTTTTTGGATAACCAGGGGATTATTGACGGTACCAATTTTAGAAGAGCTGGTGTGCGTGCAAGAATTGATCAGAAGTTAAATAACTGGTTAAAAATGTCTATCGGTACCAATTATATCTTAAGTACCAGCCAGGAAGTTCCCAATGGTGGGATCAATGAAGCGTATGGTGCATTAACCGGCTTTATTTTCTCTAATAATTATATTAATCCTTATCCAGATGCTGTAACCGGCGTTTATCCTTCCTTATCAACTGCGATTGCAAGAACAAATCCTTTGGAAGCGATTAACAGGTTTGATTTTCAACAGCGTACCAGTCGTTTTATTGGTGATTTTCAGTTAACGGCTACGCCACTGAAAGGGTTAAATATCAATTATGTAATGGGTTATGATAATTCTACGCAAATTGGTACTGGATATATCCCGGTAAATAATACTACGCCTTCTTATAATACAGGCTATTCCAGAAGGGCTGACCGCACTTCATTTATGATGAATAATGACCTTAATGTTTCTTACCAAACTAAAATTAATGATTGGTTAGAATCTACTTCAGGCATTGGTGGTACTTTGCAGAGTGAAAAGATCTATCAGACAAATTTAACAGCTACCTTATTAGGCCCAATTGGCCAAACGATTAATAATGGTGTTTCTGTAGCTTCAGAAAATCGCAGTGATATCAATATCATGGGAGCTTTTGCACAGCAAACTTTTGGGATTTTAAACAAATTTTATATTACTGGTGCAGCACGTTATGATGTGTCTTCTGTTTTTGGAGAGAAGTTCAGGGGACAGTTTTATCCTAAGGTAAGTGGCAGTTATGTGATTTCTAATGAAAAATTCTGGATGGATTCTAAGATTTCTAATGTGATTTCTAGCTTCAAGATCCGCTCTTCTTATGGACAGGCAGGAAACTTAACCGCTATTGGGGCTTATGATAAAACGACTTCTTATGTACCTGTAAATATTTCAGGATTGCCTTCTGTAACTTCTCCTGTATTATTAGGTAACCCGGATATCAAACCAGAGCGTCAGACAGAATTTGAAATTGGTACTGATATGAGCTTTTTCAAAGATAGACTGAGCTTTGAGTTTAGTTATTATAAAAAGAACGTAAAAGACTTAATTATCTTAGCTAATCTTGCTCCTACAACAGGTTATGTGAGTCAATACATTAATGTAGGTACCATGACCAATAAGGGGATCGAATTAATGGTGAGAGGTATTCCTATTTTAAAAGATAATTTTAGATGGAATGTTACGGCTACCTATTCCAGAAACCGTAACCAGATTAATGATATTCCGGGCGGGGTATTAACTTTTGCTGGCGGATTTGGACAGGTTGCCGCTGTAAATGGCCAGCCTTTGGGTACTTTCTATTCTACTTATTTTGCACGCAATGCGGATGGTTCTCTATTGTTAACTTCTGCAGGGATACCGCAAACAGAAAAAGTGGGCAGAGATGCCAATGGACAACCTGTTGGTGCAGCAAGGAGAAAAGTGATTGGAGATCCTAATCCAGATTGGATCGGCTCTTTAATTAATGAAATTAGTGTAGGTAAACATTGGACATTCCGTGCGCAGCTGGACGCTTCTATTGGTGGTGATGTATTTAACTTTACCAAAAGAGTAGGTGACCGTGATTTGTATGGTGGCTTGGCAGGTTATGAGCAGGAATTAAGAGGCGAGGTGCCTAAAGGTAATTCTGCGGCGTTGTTTGCTGTTTTTGAAAACTGGATTGAAGATGGTTCTTTTGTGAAACTAAGAGAGGCTTCTGTAGGTTATGAGTTCAAACCTAAATTCTTAAAAACAGGGAATATGAGGTTTAGCCTGGCGGGACGTAACTTATTGTCGTTTGACAAGTATAGCGGATATGATCCTGAGGTGAATGCTGCCGGACAAAGTTCTGCGGTGCGCGGATTTGATTTTGTGGAGGTGCCAATCCCAAGAATGATCGTTGCGGGCCTGAATATTACTTTTTAAGCCTTTCCGTATAGACAGGCAGTTATCTTAAACAAACAGGAAGTTATCCTGATCATTCAGCTTAAAAACTAGAAGGATCAATTATTAATCATAAATATTCTCTGATGAAAACGATATTTAACCCAATAAAAATCACCTTATTAGCCAGTGTACTGCTGCTTGCAGGAAGCTGCAAATTAGATACGGTGAGCCCCAATGCCCCAAATGAAATAGATGTACTTACTACACGTGCCGGAATTATTGGCTTAAGCGTAGGATTAAGGCAATTTAATTCTACCAGCGGCATTAATGCTGCTTATTTTTATCCTGCGGTGACCGCAAGAGAATTACAGGGGGTGGCTAGTTTTACCAATGTATTGGAGCTGGAAGCTGGCGGAACATCTTTGCCTACCGCGAATGGTAATATTTTAACTTTATGGTCTAACATGCAGCGCATGATGGATATGAGCCAGGATATTATCAGCAATGCCCCTAAGGTTTCTACCTTAACTGGTGGATTGCTGTCTGGCATTGTGGCCAATGCAAAATTATTTAAAGCTATTGCTTTGGGTAACCTGGCGGCTTCTTTTGAGCAGGCAAATATCAATACGAGTAAAACAGAAAAGGTTAAGTTTTTACCAAGGGCGCAGGTGCTGGCAGAAGCGATCCGTTTATTGGATGAAGCGATCGCAGAAACTAATGCAACGCCACCTTCTTCAGAATTTACAACATTGGTGGCCGGGAGCCGCTTTGATTTGAAAAGTGTATTGTATGCTTTTAGCGCAAGGTATAATTTGATGGCAGGGAATAACGCGGCGGCATTGGTCAGTGCTAATTTAGTGGATCAGTCTAAAGCAAATGCATATGAATACAATGCGCAAAGTGTAAATCCAATTTGGAATAACATTAACACTTTAAGGTATTATACGCCAAGAGCTGGTTTTGGCTTGCCAGCTGGATTATTTGAGGCAGGCGATTTACGTTTAAGCTTTTATGTAAATACGGTAGTAACTACAGTGGGCAGCACGGTGACTACTACGCGTACGCTTACTGGTTTTGGCGCTACACAAACCACTTTAGTACCAATTTATTTGCCAGATGAAATTAAGCTGATCAAAGCGGAAGCAATTTTAAGGACCGGTGGTTCTCTTACGGATGCACTGGCACAGATTAACCTGGTTAGGACACAAACTACCGGTGATTTATTTGGGGTGTATGCTGGTTTACCTGCGTATAGTGGTGCAGTTACCCAAGCTGATTTATTGGTAGAAGTTTACCGTCAGCGTTGTGCAGAGTTGTTTTTAACCGGACAGCGCTGGGAAGATTCCCGCCGTTTCGGCAGGCCATTTTCTACCACTAATTTTACAGAAAGAAACCGGAATTTTTATCCATATCCTGATCAGGAAAGGGTAAGTAATGGAAATACCCCGCCAGATCCGGCGATATAATTTATTAAAAATTTAGGGGGCAGGATGAATATTCTGCCCCCTTATTTATTTTATACCTTAGCATTCATTTATACATCAGGTAAATTGGCTTATCATGAATAGACATACAGCTTTTCTTGCGATCGTTATCTTGTTTAGTGTCACACTGAACGCCGCTGCCCAAGATCATCTCCGTAATTTGCAGCGGTTAAAGTCTAGTTTGGCGGCAGAAAAGAATACAGTTTTCTTAAACAATGAAAGTAACAAGGTTCCGCTGATCAGGATTGACAGCCTTGCTGCGGTGAGCGTAGATTTAGGTGCTGCTTATCCTGCGTTTTTTAATGCGATGCTCAATAAGTATACAAAAGTTGATACCCTGGCTGGCTATCCAGCTGGAGATAAAAATGGTTTTAATCATTTAAATGACGATTTAAAACTTTATCGCACCGTGATTTTTCAACTCTCTGCTGCTACTGTATTTAATCAGCCATTGCTGCGTTTTCTACAGGAAATAAATAGTTTAAAAACGGTGATCATTGTATATAGCGGGCTAACGGATCAGGCTGAGTTCTTTAATCAATTGAAAATTCCGGTTATCTGGTGTAAGAATGAGGGGCCAGAAAGTGCTGCTGTGCTTGCCCAATGTGTTTTTGGAGGAATTACCTTTGGTCGAACAGCGTTGCGTTTAAAATATACGGTGCCGGAAGAAGCAGGAATCAATTCGGCTAATCTGGATAGTATTTCTATAGTGATGAAAGAGGCAATTTTAGCAAAAGCGGCTCCTGGTGGGGTGGTAATGATCTTGCGAAACGGAAAAATTATCTATAACCAGGCTTTTGGGAAACATACTTATACTGGCAACAGGGAAATGGAAACGACGGATATTTTTGACATGGCTTCTTTGACTAAAATTTCTGCGACTACCCTGGAGGTGATGAAATTGTATGAGCAGGGGCAGTTATCTCTGGATAGCCCGGTTAGTAAATATATTGCAAGGATCAGGAATATGCCTGACAAAAGTGATATTATGATAAAGGAAGTGATGCTGCACCAAGCTGGGTTTTTTCCTTTTATCCCTTTCTATAAAAACTTGAAGCCTGCAGATCTGAGTACAGTTCAATCTGCGCAGTATCCCACTGAAGTAGCGGATAATTATTTTTTACGGGCTAACTATTATCAAGAAGTGATGTGGCCGGAAATGCTGCAGGATAAAGCTTTGACCCGGGGCAAGTTTGTCTATAGTGACTTGAGTATGTATTATATGAAAGAGGTGGTAGAGAAAGTTGGACGGATGAAAATGAATGATTACCTGGACCAGCATTTCTATTTCCCGCTTGGGATGCAAACTGCTGGGTTTTTACCAAGAAAACGTTTTGCAAAGGATCAAATTGTGCCTACTACAGAAAATGATGGCTGGTTTAGAGATATGCTGGTGCAAGGTTTTGTGGATGATCCTGGTGCTGCAATGGCAGGTGGGGTAAGCGGACATGCCGGTTTTTTTGCGGCGGCGAATGACCTGGCTATCCTTTATCAAATGCTTTTAAATAAAGGGAGCTATGGTGGCAGCCAGTACTTTAAGCCTGCTACTGTAGATTTATTTACTTCCGGACAGTCTGCTGTGAGCCGCCGGGGTTTAGGTTTTGACCGCAAAGACCCTGATCTGGCAAAGGGTTATCCTTCGTTTTTAGCATCTTCCCGCGTATTCGGCCATACTGGCTATACGGGTACGGCTGTTTGGGTAGATCCTGCACAGCAGCTGGTGTATATATTTTTATCCAACAGGGTGTATCCTGATGATAAAAGTAAGGCTTTATCTACCTTAAATATCCGCAGCCGGGTGCAGGATATTATCTATCGCGCCATTGCGAAAGGGAATTAAAGCAGCGTAACTACTTTGGCGTATTCGATTAATGAACGGTGCCTGGGTTCCAGATCTGTGATGACATAATTGATTGCATTGAGACTGCAAACTTTCATTTTATGGATGGAGTTGATTTTTTCGGCAATGCTGATTACGGCTGTTTTTTGCGCAGAATTGATCATAGCTTTTTTAATCTGGATTACTTCCCAGTCGGAATCTGTGATGCCGTCTTGCAGGGAGATGCCATTGGTGCCAATAAAACACAGATCTGCTTTAATATCCGACAATTGATTGATTACTTGTGCACCTACACAAATTTGTGAGTTTTTGGCTAACTGGCCTCCAATTAAGTGTACATCCAGGTTAGAGTGTTCTGTCAGTTCCAGTGCCAGTAACGGACTTACCGTAAATAAGGTACAGCTTAAATTTTCAGGGATCATCCTGGCCATTTCAATCATCGTGGTACCGCCACCGGTAAGGATTACCATACCGTTTTGAATGAGCTTTAGTGCTTTTCTGGCAATTTCCTTTTTTGCTTCTCTGGCATATACATCGTTTTGCTGAAAAGGGTAGTGAAAAGATTTAGAGATCGCACCGCCGTATACCTTCAAAATCTTACCGGCCTCTGCCATCTCATTGAGATCCCGGCGTACGGTATCTTCAGAAACATCAAGCTCCCTGCTTAAATCTGCAGAAAGAACTTTATTATGAATATTAATCTGTTTTATAATGTAAGCTTGTCGTTCGTCTTTCAGCATTCCTGCGTGTTTTTTATCAGATCAAATATATCGAAATCATCTTTCTCTATCAGAAAAATTGGTGTTAGATTGTTTGTAAATTGTAATCTCATAGCGGTTTAGCCCTGTGATTATAAAAACAATCTTTACTTTTAACTGTCGTTAGGTTAATTAACTAGCGTTAAGGAGAAAGATACAGAAATACATTAACATATGCAGAAAAGAATAGTGGTGATAGGTGGCGGATTTGCAGGAATTAATTTTGCGCTTGCGCTTGGCAAAAACAAGAATTATGCGGTTACGCTGATTGATAAAAATAATTACAATTTCTTTCCGCCGCTAATTTACCAGGTGGCTACTGCGTATCTGGAACCTTCTGCAATTAGTTACCCGATCCGTAAGCTTTTTAGAGAGAAAGAAAACCTTCATTTTCGTTTAGGTGAATTGATAAAGGTGATGCCAGAAAGTAATACAATTTTACTCAATAATGGTATGGTAGAATATGATGAGCTGGTATTTGCCACTGGTGCAGAAACCAATTACTTTGGGATGGAAAATGTGAAGAAAAATGCAATTCCCATGAAAACCCTAAGTGATGCCATTCAGATGCGTAACCGGATTTTAACGCATATTGAAGAAGCTACGATTGCTTCAGAAGGGGACGAGATTACTAAATATTTGAATATTGTGGTGGCAGGGGGCGGGCCTACTGGAGTAGAAATTTCTGGAATGTTTGCAGAAATGCGCCACAGTATCGTCAATAAGGATTATCCAGAACTGAAGGATACTGGCGCACAAATCTATTTAATTGATGGTGGTGATACTTTACTGAAGCCGATGAGTGCAAAATCTCAGCAGCATACCTATGATGCGTTGACTAAAATAGGGGTTAAAGTGGTGTTGAATAGCCATGTGAATGATTTTGTAGATAATAAAGTGATCCTTTCTGATGGAACGGTGATTCCTAGCAAGAACCTGATTTGGGCAGCGGGGGTGAGTGCCATGCAGTTTGAGGGTATTCCAGCTACCAGTTATGGCCGGGGTAAAAGAATGGTGGTCAATCCTTATCACCAGTTGCAAGGTTTTGAAAATATTTATGCAATTGGGGATACGTCTATCCAATCTGGTGATGCACATTTTCCGGAAGGTCACCCCCAGGTGGCGCAAGTGGCTATTCAGCAGGGGGAGAATCTGGCGCATAATTTTAAACAGCTGATCAAAAATAAACCTTTAAAATCTTTTTCTTATAAAGATAGGGGCAGTATGGCAATCATTGGCAGAAATAATGCGGTTGCTGATCTGCCTCAGCCTAAAATACATATGAGTGGGTTTATCGCCTGGCTTACCTGGCTTTTTATTCACCTGATGTCATTGATTTCTTACCGTAACCGCCTAAATACGCTGTATAACTGGACTGTTGCTTATTTTTCTAAAGATCAATCGTTGCGTATGATCATCAGACCGGTTGATAAACCCGCAGATCATGAGCCTGTTAAGGAAATAGTTTAATCTGGCCTTTGTTTTCTTCGTTTTTGCTTAGTTTTGTGGCTCAATCCGAGCAGCGCAATGATCAGTCATAAAGAACTTTTTTTACTCAATAACGCCCAAACTTCTACGAGTCCTAATATGCTCGAAATTGATCGTGCAGAAGGTTTATATCTGTATGATAAAGGCGGTAAAAGTTATATGGACCTGGTATCTGGTTTTGCGGTAAGCAATATCGGGCACAGGCACCCTAAAGTTTTAGACGCGATTAGGGCACAGCTGGATAAATACCTGCATTTAACGGTATATGGTGAATTTGTACAATCTCCCATGGTTTTGTTTGCCCAAAAGCTGATTAGTGTATTGCCAGCGTATTTAAATAACGTTTATTTTGTAAATTCTGGTACAGAGGCTACCGAGGGAGCGTTGAAACTGGCCAAACGTTTTACCGGCAGATCAGGAATAATTTCTTGCTATAATGCGTATCATGGAAGTACGCATGGTGCGTTGAGTGTGATGGGAAATGAGCATTTTAAACAGAGGTACCGTCCTTTGCTGCCGGATGTAAATTTTATTCATTTTGGGGTAGAGGATGATCTGGAATTAATTACCGAACATACGGCTTGTGTGATTATGGAGACTGTACAAGGTGAAGCGGGTATCCGTGTGCCAGGCACCGCGTATATGCAAAAGTTGAGTGCGCGCTGTAAAGAAATGGGTGCATTGCTGATCCTGGATGAAATACAAGCGGCTTTCGGTAGAACGGGTAAATTGTTTGCTTTTGAAAATTATGGGATTGTCCCGGATATCCTTTTGCTGGCTAAAGCGTTGGGAGGTGGTATGCCTATTGGTGCTTTTATAGCGAATAGAGAGGTGATGGGTGTACTGAAAGAAAACCCGATCCTTGGCCATATTACTACATTTGGTGGTCATCCGGTATCGAGTGTTGCGGGATTGGCTAGTTTAAATGTGATTTTAGATGAAAATTTAGTGGCAGAGGTAAATGCAAAAGGGCAGTTGTTTAAAGATTTATTGGTTCATCCGCTGATCCGCGAAGTGAGGGGAATTGGTTTAATGTTAAGCATCCAGCTGGATAGTTTTGAACAGGTAGAGAAAGTGAGTAAGCTTTGTGCTGCTGATGGAGTTGTAATTGATTGGTTTTTACATTGTGAAACCGCTTTAAGATTAGCTCCACCGTTGATTATTACGGAAAATGAGATTAAAAAATCTTGTGAAGTCATCTTAAAAGCATTGAATACAGTTGCTGCAGAAGCATAACCAGGTATAGCGTAAGCAATGATGCTGCTTTATAGGAGTTAGTGATGCGGTATAAATTTAGAATAACAGTAAATTTTACAAAATATTAAATATGGAAGAAAAGGAAAGCTATACCCCATTACAATTTGCCATTAGTTTGGCTGATGATATTGATGCTATTTTTGACTTCTATGCGGATGCAATTGCCTTTCAAAAAACGGTTTTCAAAAAACACTGGAAAGGTTTTGACCGCAGCATGATTGCACAGGAGATCGCAGAAGGCCGCCAGTGGAAAATCATGCTAAACGGAGAAATTGCCTGTATCTTTGTTGTGGAATTTTCTGATCCGCTAATTTGGCACGAAAAAAACAAGGACCCGGCTATATATTTACATAGAATCGTATCCAGTTCTAAATTTAGGGGCAATAATTTTATGCTTGAAATTATCAAATGGGCAAAGGAATTTGGAAAACAGAATCAATACCAGTTTATCAGGATGGATACCTGGGGAGATAACCCAAAACTTATTGCGTATTATGTGAAGTCGGGTTTTGATCATGTTGGCTTTTCCATGCCTGTAGCATCAGCTGCGTTACCTAAACATTATGAAGGGACTAAACTGGCTTTATTTGAAATTCCTGTAAATTAAAGCTTGCTATAAATTAAGTCTTCCTGTATAAACAAGAATTTATTAAATCAAAGCTTACTGTAAAATAAGGCAATTAATAAATAAAGGTACCCTGTTAAATTAAGAAGCGAGCTGAAAGTAAACTTTATCGATCAGATCACCAATGTTAAAAGGTTTTGGTAAAAAATCATTTGGGCCGAAATCTTTTGTATGAACAGATGCTGCATCTTGCTGTCCGGAAATAAGGATAATCGGGATATGCTTTAATGCGGCGTCTTTTTTGATTGATATACAAATATCTCTTCCATCTACTCCGTCCAGCAAGATATCCATCAGGATTAAATCTGGTTTTTCTACTTCAATTACATTTATGGCATCTTTACCGCTAGAATAGGTGACTAAATCCCAATCTGCAAAATCAAGAACAGATTCTAATGCAGATAGTATTTCTTTGTCATCATCAAATATCAAAATTTTCTTATTCATTATGTTTCTTCTACTGTAAGTTACTAATTTATATCTAATTCTGTGCCAAAAATTATAAAACCCCTCTCAAAAAGGCTTAAAAGGCTGAAAACAGTGTAATAGTTACAGGATCGAACAAATAATTTGAGAATTTGTTCGCCTCTCCAAATGATTTAGCCAGATATTTGCCATCTTGCGAATATTTAAAATGCACATGCAGGATATACGCTGGATACTTATACTGGAGATCATTTACATCTTAGTCATTATTGCTACTTGTCTTCGTATAGTTTATGATACCCGTTCTACCACAAAGACGCTTGCTTATTTAATGCTAACTGTTTTTTTTCCCGTAGTAGGCATTGTGATTTATTTCTGTGTTGGAACCAATTACAGGAAAAGGAAGCTCTATACCAAAAAGATTGTCAAAGATGTGCAGATGCAGCTAAAAATCCGTGATCAGATTTATTTGGAATCTGAAAAAATATGGAATACCGTACCGGATGGAATTTTAAAATATCAAAAGCTTGCACAGTTGCTTTTAAATGATGGTACGAGTTATTTAAGTGGGAACAATAAAATAGATATTTTATTAAATGGGGAAGAAAAATTTCCAGAAGTACTGCGCTCACTTGACCAGGCGAAGGATCACATTCATATCGAATATTATATTTATGAAGATGATGAAATTGGAAATGCAATAAAGGATATCCTGATTAAAAAAGCGCAAGCTGGGGTAAAAGTGCGGTTAATCTATGATGATTTTGGAAGCCGCAGTATCCGGAAAAATGTGGTGCGGGAATTAATTGCGGCAGGTGTGCAGGCTTATCCATTTTATAAAGTGCTTTTTATTGCATTGGCCAATAGGCTTAATTATAGAAATCACCGTAAGATCATTGTTATTGATGGTTGCGTTGGTTTTACGGGAGGGATTAATGTGAGTGACCGGTATATTAATACCGCAGCCAATAGATCAAAACAGGTTTATTGGAGAGATACGCATGTAAAAATTACGGGCACAGGGGTTTATTATCTTCAATATTTGTTTATTTGTGATTGGAATTTCTGTTCTGATGAAGAACTTGGGCCGCAGCCTGGTTTCTTTTGCGAGCCTGATGAGGAAGAAATGGGGTCTATTGTACAAATTGCTGCAAGTGGCCCAGATTCTGATAATCCAACGATCTTATTTTCGCTGATCCAGGCCATAGGAATGGCAGAAAAAGAAATCTTGATTACTACGCCCTATTTTATTCCTGGCGAAAGCCTGCTGGATGCGATGGTGGTAGCGGCCTTAAGCGGGGTTAAAGTGAAACTGCTGGTGCCTGATAAATCTGACTCTTTAATGGTTGCCTCTGCTGCAAGATCTTATTATGGAGAACTGATGAAAGCGGGGGTAGAGGTGTATCTGTACAAAAAGGGTTTTATCCATGCTAAGACCATGGTGTCTGATGGCCAGCTTTCTGTAATTGGAACTGCGAATATGGATAACAGGAGTTTTGAATTGAATTTTGAGGTCAATTGTGTAATATATGATAGTAAAACGGCCGGCAAGATGACCAGCATATTTTATAAAGATCTGGAAGATTCGGTGCAGATTAATGCAGAGGAATGGGAGAAACGGCCTTTGTATAAGCAGTTTCCTGAGAAATTGAGCAGGCTTTTTTCACCGCTGCTGTAAATAAAATCTTACACCAGGATAATTACCTGGTGCAAGATTTTCATCCATATCAAATATCGGATCTATATTTACCCCGGCTTAGGCGGGGTACTTTTTCTGCAAATACAATTCTACTTGTTCAGCTACGGTGCTTCCTGATTCATTCACAGCTATTTTTAAAAGCTCTGGTGTGATGTCAAACTTTTTGGACCAGTATTCCACTTCATAGTATTCTTTCAGATTGATCACTTTCCTGTCAACCAATCTCATTTCGCTTTTTTCGTAATAGGTATGTCTTAGCATAATCTAACGCGTTAAATAGTTTTAGTTCCGTTGTTATTACAATACTTATGCCTAAAATATAAATTATAGTTTCAAGTAGTATATAAATAAAATTAAGATTCTCTTAAATAATGTACTACATAAATAGGTGTATATCCTACGGCTTAACATTATAGTAACATGGGATTCTTTTCTTTGTGACTCTTGGGACAATAAAAATCTCTGATCTTCTAATGCAAAGCCATGACCGCGTTTAATCAAATGAACACCCGTATTTTATTTCTTTTTGCAGCCTTATTAATAAGTACTGTATTTTGCTATGCATCACCCGCACCAGCCAGACAATTAAGTTATACGCTGTTGCTAAGTCAGCGCAATCCTGATTCTGCGTTCCTGATCCTCAAAAGGTTACATCATGATGCGTTATTGGGGAATGATACAAGGACGATTGGGGAGTGTCTGCAACAGATGGGTAAAATTTGTTACGCACAAGGGCATTATGCGCAATCACTGGATTATCATTTACAGGCGGGTAAAATTTTCACGCAACTAAATAATCAAGATTTGATTGCTGGAAATTTAAACGATATGGGTAGCGTGTATTATCAGAATATGAATAAAAACTCTGCCAGGAAACAATATGACCAGGCTTTAAAACTTTACAAAAAATCAAATAATCATTTAGGCTTAGGAGAGACTTATGGGAATATAGGGCACCTGTATGAGAAAATGCAGCGTTATGAATATGCTTTTTTTTATCAGCGTTTAGCACTTTCGGAGTATAGAAAAGCAGACAATAAACAAGGGATGGCAAAAATTTATGAAAACTTAGGGAGCATTCATGAAGACTTGGTGAAATATGATTCTGCCAGGTATTACTTTGATCAGTCGCTTTTACTCTATAATGCAGGCAGTAATGAAATATCCAGCATAGAGGTGATTAATAATATAGGGGATATTTTAAGAAAACAGGGTAATTATGCACAGGGGATGATTTATTCCAGGAAAGCCCTTAAAATGTCTATGGATACTAAAAATGAATATCAGCTAGCCTCTGCCTATAGAGACATAGCCAGGACATTTAATCTAACCGGACAAAATGATAGTGCTTATGCTTACCTGGACCTGAGCAGAAAACGTATGCTTGAGATCTATTCTGCGCAAAATAATAAACAGATGTCTTTTCTACAGGTCATTTATAACCTGGATAAAAAAAATGATGAGATCGCTGATCTGGAAAATAGCCGTAAGCTCAATGTGATTATTGGTATTGCAGCCGTGTTAGTCATTATATTACTTATAGTGATGGGGCTGCTGACCATCTCCAGACAAAGGCTCAAATTAAGAGAAAGTATAGCGGTGGCAGATAAGAACTTTCAGTTGAATGAAGCCCAAAAGGAACAATTGGAATTAAAGACCAAAGAACTCACTACGCATACTTTGCAGGTAATACAACATAACCAGTTTTTGGAGAACATGAAGCTTCAGATAGCGGCAATGGTTATCGATGAAAAACGGGATCAGAAAAAACAGCTGCAAGACCTGGTTCGTCAAATCGGACAGAATATTAACCATGATCAGCAATGGAAAGATTTTACAGGGATCTTTGAACAGCTTCATCAATCCTTTTTTGACCGTCTTAAAATTCATTGTGAAGATTTAACTGTCAATGATATCAGGCTTATCGCCTTGCTTAAAATGAATAGGAGTGCTAAAGATATGTCTGTTATTTTTGGGATCTCCCAAGATAGTCTTAGAGTAGCAAGGTACCGGTTAAAGAAGAAGCTTAACCTTGCCGAAGGAGATAACCTAAGCTCATTTATCCAGGGTGTTTAACTTAAATAACAACCAAAATCACCTTGTTAACAATTTCTTAATGTTACGCTAACCGAATGATAATGTAGCATTCTGTTTCATATATATTACTGAATATCAATAATTTAATTACATGTTGTATACGCTGTATGCGTCTTGTATACGCCAATGTTAACGGTGTTTACGGTTTGTACGGGTTAAAAGCTTGTCAGTAAAAATTAGTTACCGCACATTTGTCGCCATGCTGAAAAACACAAATACAGCATCACACAAATAAATACAAAAATGAAGCTAATTTTAAAAACGATTCTCTGCTTATTTTTAAGTATTACGATAGCGAAAGCAAGTAATATTAAAGGGCATGTATATGATCAGAAAACAGGAGAGGCTTTAGTAGGTGCTTCTGTAAAACTGGAAAATACAGACAAGGTTACGTTAACTGGGCTGGATGGTTCTTTTGAGTTTAAGAAAGTGACCGCTGGTAATTTTACTATCCGGGTGTCTTATATCAGTTATAAGACCTTTACTAAACAGATTAAAATTTTTAATGAAGACAATCCATCGCTTAAAATCTACCTGAGTGATGAAACTGGAAATGATTTAAGCGAGATTAAAATTTCTGGTAAAAAAGACGGTGCTTCAGAAAATACAGCAAGAAGAATAGAGCAGAAGTCATTACAAGTCATGAATGTGGTATCTGGTAAAGCCATGGAAATTTCTCCGGATTTAACTGTAGCCAATGTGATACAACGTGTTTCTGGGGTTTCCATAGAGCGAAATAGCAATGGTGACGGACAGTATGCCATCCTTAGGGGAATGGATAAGCGTTATAACTATACCTTGGTGAACGGAATTAAAATCCCAAGTCCTGATAATAAATTCAGGTATGTGCCTTTGGATATTTTCCCAACAGAATTACTGGAACGTTTGGAAGTTTATAAATCACTTACCCCAAATATGGAAGGTGATGCTGTAGGAGGTGTAGTGAATATGGTGATGAAAGATGCGCCGGCAAAATTAGATATCAATGCGAATGTAGCCACAGGGTATAGTCAGATGTTTTTTGACCGTAAGTTTTTAGGTTTTAACGCTGGTGCAGTAAACTTTAAATCTCCTTATGAGTTAAATGGGAAAGCTTATCAAGCTAAAGCGTCAGACTTTTCTACAGGTACGATTGATTTTAAGGCAAAACAAGCGGCGCCAAATTTAGTTGGTGGTATTTCTATCGGACAGCGGTTCTTAGATAACAAATTAGGCGTAATTGTGGCAGGTAGTATCCAAAATACTTACAGAGGTACAAATAGTACTTTTTTTAATTCTACGATAGATGCAACGGATAAGATCTCTAAAATAACTTCTGGTGATGAAAGACAGTTTTCTGAGCAGCAGAAACGTTATGGTGTGCATGCTAAAGTTGATTATACTTTTAATAAAAACAATAAATTGTCTTTAGTTAACTCTTATGTGAACTTGTTAAATATCCAGACACGTGATCAGGTATCTACAAATTTTTCAAGTGGTTATGACGCTGCTACTGGAAACGCGCAGCTGACTTACAATACCAGGGCCAGATATACGAAACAGCAAATTTATAACACCACATTACATGGTGAGCATACGCTGATCCCTGAGAAATTAAAAATGAACTGGTCGGCTGTTTATTCTTCAGCTAAAAACGATATTCCTGATGAATCTTCGGTTACTTTATTAGGTGTACGAAATAATAATATTGATACCAGGACTACGGTAGCCAGGGGTGGTATGAGCCGCAGATGGTCACGTAATACCGATGAAGATAAAGCGGCTTACTTAGATGTTACTTATACTGCTGATATTGCCGGAACTAAAGTTGACTTTACTGCAGGTGGATTATACCGTGATAAACAAAGAAGTAGTTTTTATAATAACTATGTTTTTGAACCATCCATGTTAAACACAACGTATGGGGTAGATTTTACCAATTATGCAGACATTAAATGGGAAGTGCAAAATCCACAAGGTGCAGTTGCTAATGCGTTAACTTATGATGCTTCTGAAAAGACTACTGCGGGTTATGGAATGTTCAGTTTCAAATTGAGCAAATTAGATGTGATTGGTGGCGCAAGGGTAGAACATACCAACCAGGGATATAATATGTTGTTTTCTGCAGGAGAATTACGTCCAAAAGGAAGCCAGGTTTACACGGATGTATTGCCTAGTTTGAATTTGAAATACGGACTGACAGAGACTCAAAATTTAAGGGCAACTTATTTCCGTTCGGTAAACAGACCAGGCTTTTTTGAGCTGATTCCTGGTGGAGCAACTTTTGAAGAGTTTCGCGAGCGTGGTAATCCTGACTTGAAACGTGCAATGGCAGATAATATCGATGTTAGATATGAGCTTTTCCCAAATAGCGGAGAGCAGTTATTGATCGGTGCTTTTTACAAAAAGATTAAAGACCCGATTGAATATACAATCCAGGCGGATGCGACCAGACCTCAGGATAGTTATTATATGCCAGGAAATTTTGGTACGGCTAAAAACTATGGTTTGGAAATCGATTATATGAAATACTTCAGCAAATTCGGTTTTAAAGCCAATTATACTTATACGCATTCTAAAATTACAACGGATAAAACGACCAGGGTAAGAAATCCGTTAAATGGTGATCTTGAACCGCTTGTTGTGCAGCAAACAAGACCATTATTTGGTCAGGCTGCACATATTGGTAACCTTTCACTTTTATATAAAGACACTAAAAACGGGTGGGATGCGCAATTGGCCGGATCTTACACGGGTGAGCGGATCAATACAATTTCTCAGTTTGTTGATAATGATATCTGGCAGAAAGGGTTTATCCAGATGGATGCTTCGGTAGAAAAGAAATTTAAAAAGAATATCAGTGTATTCGTTAAAGCGGGTAACCTGTTAAATACCCCAACAGAGCTGTTTATTAAAGGCACAAATGCAGCGAATGCTACTGTCCCTCAGCAAGATTTAAATAGCAATGAAACACTGATCCGTAAAGATTTTTACGAACAGACTTACTTAATCGGATTACGTTACAGATTATAATTAACGCGTTTAGCGCCTTCAAATAACATAGAAATTATGAAATTAAGATCTTTATTCATGTATGCAGTTTTGATGACTGTATTATTTACGAGCTGTGAAAAAGCAAATGTCGATGTAGATACGAGTGTTACGGCAACCAATACCAGTGGGGTTTCTGGTGAAGTTTTTGGGATTTGGACAAAGGGAAGTGTGATCCGGGTTACGGGTGATATCATTATTCCAGTTAACAAATCTCTAACGATTGAAGAGGGAGTAATTGTAATTATGGATACGCTGGCAAGACCAGAGATCATTGTAAATGGCAACTTGTATGCTATGGGAACGGCTGCAAATCCGGTGAAGTTCACTATTGAAGAAAGCTACAGAAATGAAGCGCATAAATTTGGAAAAATGTGGGGAGGAATCCTTGCTGCAAAAACCAATACAGAATTGTTATTAGATCATACTATTTTAGAATATGGTGGTGCAACTACTACAGAAGCATCTACATCGGTAAAACTTGGTTTATATAAAGCTGCAAGTGGTGAGAATACGCCTGCCATCTGGACTTCCAATGTGAACAGTAAAGTGGTCGTGGTAAACAGTATATTCAGACACTATTACGATGACTGTACTTACCTGGAAGGTGGTAAAATTATTTTTGCGAACAACAAATTTTACTCTACGGGCTTAACTGGTGGCGAAGGAATTAATATTAAATCTGGAACGCTTGCTGATGTAGCCTTTAACTTGTTTTATTCTACCAATACCAATGCGCTAAAACTTTCTAATGCGGGCGACCGTATTCCACAGACGAATGTGGTAGCGTATAACAATACGATGATGAACACTGGCTGGAGAAGGCCAACCGTAAAAGGTGGCTCGGTATGGCTGGAAGCTACTGTATATGCAGAAATGTATAATAATATTTTTGCAAATACCCGTTTTGGAATTAAAAGAGATACTAAAAAACCGGAAGATGCCAGATCTGCATTCAAAAACTCTTTATATTATGGATTTACTCAAGCTGGTGTTAATCAGTTTCAGCCAAATGCAGAGATTGTTGGCGGGGTTAACGATATTATTGGTAAAGTAGCTGGAGAAAATGATCCATTATTTGTTAACTTCCTGTTATCTACTTCAACAGATAGTCCTGCTTTTAATGAGAGTTGGGATTTCCATTTAAAAGCAGGTTCACCTGCTCTAAATAAAGGAACTAAAGAATTTAAAAGAAATTTCCCTAGTGGATTAACAGTAAACGGAATCGTTTATACTGCACCAGAACCAGCTTCGTATATTGGAGCATTTGGTTTAAACTAATTATGTTTACACAACATCCCTTTTAATGTATGAGGGATGTTTTTTTATATTTTATGATGTTAAAAAGTCAATTACCTTTATTTATAGCTTTACCACTATTGATTGCTGCTTGCGGCAGGCCAATTACACAAACGCCAGTTTTACTAGGTTCAGATACTTCTAAAGTTGTACAGCCAGTAATTATTACCGAGAAAGTTCAGTTTGATTCTGATGATCCTGCGATCTGGGTAAATCCAAAAGATGCTTCAAAATCATTAGTGATTGGTACAGATAAATCTGCACAAGGTGGATTGTACGTTTTTGATTTGCTAGGTAAAATACAGCCTCAATTAACTATTAAAGGCCTGCAGCGCCCTAACAATGTTGATTTGGTTTATGGATTAAAATTAAATGGAGTGCCAGCAGATGTGGTGGTGACTACAGAACGCTTTACCCACAAATTGCGGATGTATGCTTTGCCAGATATGAAACCTGTTGATCATGGTGGTATCCCTGTATTTGAAGGAGAGACTGAACCAGAGTTTAGAGATTTAATGGGAATTTCTATGTATACCGCTAAAACAGGTGAAATTTATGCCGTAGTGGGCCGTAAAACGGGGCCAAAGGATGGCAGTTATCTATGGCAGTATTTGCTTTCTGATGATGGCACTGGCCATGTTAAAGCAGAGCTGGTGAGAAAGTTTGGTAATTATAGTGGTAAAAAAGAGATTGAATCGATTGCGGTAGATAATGAACTGGGGTATATTTATTATTCGGATGAGCAGTTTGGCGTTCGCCAGTATTATGCTGATCCTAAAAAAGGTAACCAGGAACTGGCAGTTTTTGCAAAGACTGGTTTTTTTGACGATCATGAAGGGATTTCTATTTACAAAACTTCTGCTAAAAAAGGTTATATCTTAGTGTCTGATCAGGGGGCTAACCGCTTTCAGATTTTTAAAAGAGAAGGTACAGCAACAAATGAATTTGAACATGAGCTGGTAAAAGTTGTAAATGTAAAAGCTGGCCATAGCGACGGTTCTGATGTAGTAAACGTACCTTTGAATGCGATGTTTAAACATGGGTTATTTGTGGTGATGAGTGATGATAAAACTTTTCATTATTACCGCTGGGAAGATATCGCTGGTAAGGATTTAAAGATCAATAAATAATATATAATGATTAAAAAAACAATGATCCTGTTTTTGTCAGTTGCACTGTGCCTGGCGGAAACTGGTTTTGCACAGAAAAAGAAAGAACCTGGTGCAGCTACAGAACCCGTACGTTTAATCCGCGGACCTTATTTACAGGTAGCTACCAGTACCGGAATCATGATCCGCTGGAGAACTGACGTATCGGCAAGAAGTAAAGTATATTATGGAAGCACAGCTGGTAAACTAGATCTTTCTGTAGAAGACCATACCTTGCTTAATGAACATAAAATTAAATTATCTGGCTTAAAACCTGACACCAAATACTATTATTCTATAGGGGATTTGAAAGATACGTTACAAGGCAATAGCGAGAACTATTTTGTTACGCTTCCAGAGCCAGGTAAGATAGGTCATTACCGGATTGCTGCTTTGGGTGATTGTGGGGATAATTCTATTAACCAGCGCCAGGTTAAAGATCAGATGTTAAAATATATGGGTACTGAGGGCATTAATGCCTGGATCTTATTGGGTGATAATGCCTACCAGGATGGTACGGATTCTGAATATCAAAGTAAGTTTTTTAATATTTACAAGGATGACCTGTTAAAGAAATATGCACTTTTTCCAACTCCTGGGAACCATGATTACCATGATCGTGATTTTAATGCGAAACGTGCTCAGGAGACACATGAGACAGCTTATTATCAGAACTTCTCTATGCCAACAGAAGGGGAGTCTGGTGGCACACCATCTCATACACAGGCTTTTTATTCTTTTGATATCGGAAATATCCATTTTATTTCTTTGGATTCTTACGGTAAGGAAGAAAATGCTTATCGGTTATATGATACAATAGGCCCGCAGGTGCAATGGGTGAAGAAAGATCTGGCAGCAAACAAAAACAAGGGCTGGGTAATCGCCTTTTGGCATCACCCGCCTTATACGATGGGTTCACATAATTCAGATAAAGAAGCTGAACTGATCGAAATCAGAAAGAACTTTATTGGCGTATTGGAGCGTGCCGGTGTAAACTTGGTTTTAAACGGACATAGCCATGATTATGAGAGAAGCAGGCTGATGCGCGGGCATTATGGCCCTGAAAGTACTTTTGATGCGAAAATACATAACCTGAGTTCTTCTTCTGGTAAAAATGATGGAAGTAAAAATTCTGCACCTTACCAGATTAATGCGGCTAAAAATGTAGGAACGGTGTATGTAGTGAGTGGTTCTGCTGGTAAGTTAGGGGGGCAGCAACCTGAGTTTCCACACAATGCAATGTATTATTCGGATGCCAATCATGGTGGGGCTTGTATCTTAGATGTACAGGGTAACAAACTGGAGCTGAAATGGGTCAATGCAGATGGACAGATTAGGGACCAGTTTACAATTATTAAGAAATAAGTATGTTTAAAAACAAGGTCAAACTTTGTATTCAATTGGTATTAATTACGCTGGTTGTTTGTATTGTTGCCGGTTTAAAAACAGAAACTAACCGCATAGGGGTAACCCATGCGGTTAGTTATTTTAAAGAAAGTGCCAGTGATTTTAGCCTTTCTACTATTGAATTAAAAAAGGCAGTTGAGTCACTTGATCACCAGGATTCATCTACGGTAGTTAAAGCCAAAGCTGCCCTGAAGCATAGCCGCTTAAGCTATAAAAGAATAGAGTTTTTTTTGAATTACTTTTTTGAAAGCGATGCGTTTATCTATAATAAACCAGCTAAAGTTGAGGTGGAAGAACCTTATATGGAATACCAGGAGCCTACTGGTTTCCAGGTCATAGAGGCTTTGTTGTTTGATGATGATCCGGCAGCTCACCGAAGTGCCTTACTGGATCAGGTGGTGCTTGTTTCTTCTTCTGCTGCTGATTTACAGGCGCTGCTGTATGGTTTTGAGGCTAATGATAATCAGATCCTGGAGAGTGCACGTTTAGAGTTAGTTCGGGTGATTACTTTAAGTATTACTGGATATGATGCGCCAGAACTCAAAAGCGGGATTGAGGAGGCACATGAATCTGTTTATTCAATTTTACAAGTGCTGGATCCGTATTTTAAAGCAGGATCTCCATCAGCCTCAAAGCTTAAATCTACTTTAAATAAAACACTCATTTATATAGCTGCCCATCCAGATTTTGACCAGTTTAACCGGATGGAGTTTCTCACAGATTATGCGCTGCCTTTACAAGAACAGCTCCGTGATTTTATTTCGGAACTGCAGCTTGATCTGAATGAAAAAAGTGTGTTTAATTATCAGGCTAAAAACTTATTTAGTGCAGATGCGATCTTACCAGCATCTTTTCCAGAAGCCAGCATTGCTACCCCGGAAAAAAAAGCATTGGGAAAAAAGCTTTTCCTGGAAACTGCTTTGTCTGGAAATCTAAAACGCAGCTGTGCAAGCTGTCACCATCCGGATCAATATTTTACCGATGGAATAAAAACGAGTGTTGCTTTTGATGGGCTTAATCATGTGGAGCGAAATGCGCCTACTTTATTGTATGCGGGATTTCAATATGGTCAGTTTTGGGATGGAAGGGCTAAAAGTTTACCAGAACAAATTAAAGCGGTCATTTCTAACCCGCTTGAAATGAATGGTGACCATCAGGTGATTATCAGTTCAATTAGAAATAGAAAGGATTATATAGATGCTTTTCAAAAAGCCTATCCCGATGCAACTGCAGAGGTGGTGAATATGGATCGTCTTGCTTCAGCATTGGCAGTTTATGTGATGGGATTAGCACCAAGAAATTCTGGTTTTGACCGTTACCTGGAAGGGGATAAAAAGGCTATGACGATTGAACAGGTGAAAGGTTTTAACCTTTTTATGGGGAAAGCACAGTGTGGAAGCTGTCATTTTGCACCCTTGTTTAACGGATTGATCCCGCCGGTATATCAGCTTACTGAATATGAGATTTTAGGAACTCCTATGAATGATGATTTTGAGCACCTGGAAAAGGATAATGATCAGGGACGCTATGGGTATTTTCCAATCCGGTATTACCAGGGTGCCTTTAAAACGCCAACGGTAAGAAATGTAGAAATGACTGCTCCATATATGCATAATGGGGTTTTTAAAGACCTGGAGAAAGTAGTTCAGTTTTACAATTTAGGTGGTGGGGCAGGGCTCCATCTGGATCTTCCCCAGCAAACTCTTGCTGCAAAACCACTACATCTTTCAGATCAGGAAGTGCATCAGATTGTTGTTTTTATGCAATCATTAACAGATAAATTAGATTAAAGTAAGGTTCTGCTTGTATCTTCGCGGCTATTATTTATAGTGTTTATTCTAAGAATGTTAGCTACACCCATTTCTGTTAAATCGTTCAGATTATCTTTTTGTGTTTTATTAATTTGCAGCACCCAGTTTTTTACTGTTTATGGACAACAGCAGATAAAAACGATAAGTTCATTAAAATATCTGAGTACTTACGTGCTTCCTCATGATCTGCTATATAAGCAGACAACGGTTGGCGGCTTATCAGGAATTGATTATGATCCAGTAACTAAAACTTGGTATCTCATCTGTGATAACTCTTCAAATGGTCAGGCTGCCCGATTTTATACCGCAAAAATTGAGTTATCAGAAGATAAAATTCAACGTGTTACCTTAAGCGGAATTAAAACGCTTAAGCAGCAAAAGGGAGTGGTGAAAAGTACTGCCCAACATAAAACTTCAGATCCGGAGGCTATTCGTTATCATTCCATAAATAAAACCTTAGTATGGTCTAGCGAAGGGCAGCGCGTAGTCAATGATAGCGTTACCCGATTAATTGATCCGACTATTCAATTCATGTCTAAAAACGGCAAATATTTGGACTCCATTCCTTTGCCGGATAATTTAAGGATGAAGATTACTGAAAGCGGTCCAAGGCAGAATGGTGTATTAGAAGGATTAACTTTTGATGACAACTTTAAGAGCTTATATGCAAGTTTAGAAGAGCCTTTATACCAGGATGGCCCTCGTGCGGATCTGGTTAGAAATAATGCTTTTGTCAGAATCTATAAATTTGATATGATAAGTCATAAAAATACTGCTCAATTTGCTTATGAACTGGAACCTATCCCTTTTCCACTGGTAAAAACAGAGGGCAGCATGAACAATGGGATCTCTGATCTGATGAGTATTGGCCAGCAGCGTTTTTTGGTGATAGAACGCGCCTATTCTGCTGGGCGGGTGGGCGCAAATATTAAAATCTTTATAGCAGAACTGGCTGGGGCTGATAATATTATTGAACTTCCTTCTCTGCGGAAAACTCCGGTTAAAAATCCAGTTAAGAAAACATTATTGCTCAATATGGATGAAGCGGGAATATTTGTTGATAATGTGGAAGGGGCCACTATTGGACCGGTTTTACCGAATGGCCATCAAACTTTAATGTTTGTGACGGATAATAACTTTAGTGCCAAAGAACAGACTCAGTTTTTGCTGTTTGAAGTTATCCCTTAATTTATAGCTTTTAGTCTTCAAATCTACAGGCACTTTGATGCTGGCCTTTTTTAAATGTTAAAATAACTCTAACTGATCGGGATCAATGTGTTTAGAGATTTGAACAGCATTACCAAAATTACTTAGGGATATACCTAAAAGCCTAACTTTTCTATCTGTTATCTCTGCTTTTATCAATAGATCTTTAGCCGCATTGATAATGGAGTGATAGTCTGAAAATGGCGTGCTGAAGGATTGATTTCTCGTGATCTGTTTAAAATCGCCAAACTTCACTTTCAGGGTAAGGGTTTTGCCTTTAAGCTTGCTCTTTTCTAACCGTTCTGTAACTTTTTCTGCAATCTGCTCTAGCTCTGTGAATAACTCTTCGCGGGTTTCCAGATCTTGTTCAAATGTATCTTCTGCGCCTAAAGATTTAGTAAGCCGGTGTGGCTGTACCGGTCTTTCATCTAAGCCGCGCACAATTTTATAATAGAATTTACCTGTTTTGCCAAATTTCCTTACCAGTTCTTCTTCCGATAACTTTTTAAGATCAGCACCGTTATGAAAACCCATTTTCTTCATGCGGTCTGCTGTTACTTTACCTACACCAAAGAATTTCTCTACGGGGAGCTTTTCCATAAATCCGGCTATTTTTGATGGACCGATAAAGGTAAGCCCGTCTGGCTTATTCATATCCGAAGCAATCTTAGCCACAAACTTATTGCTGGAAACCCCGGCCGATGCAGATAGGTTAAGTTCTGTTTTGATCGCATCTTTAATTTGTTTGGCAATTTCTAAGGCAGAGCCGATATTCAATTTGTCTAACGTTACATCCAGGTAAGCTTCATCCAGAGATAAAGGTTCAATGAGATCGGTATACCTGCCAAATATTTCCCTGATACGGACAGAAACATTTTTATAAGCACCAAACCTGGGCCGTACAAATATGGCATCAGGGCATAGTTGGATGGCTCTTCGGGCAGACATGGCAGAGTGAATCCCAAATACCCTTGCTTCATAACTGGCTGTCGCTACCACACCCCGGCCATCAGGAGAACCGCCAACTACAATTGGTTTTCCTTTGTACTGCGGGAAATCACGCTGCTCTACGGAGGCATAAAATGCGTCCATATCAATGTGAATGATTTTGCGCTGAAGGGTTTTAGCTATTGGGTTATCCGCCATGATTAATGTTTAGCAAATCTCCTCATTATACCCGGTTTTTTTGTCAGATTCTATCCATATATTTGATATGTACAAAGAATATATGGAGCGATAAGAAATTTGTAATATTATTATATTATCAAATGATATTATTGCGTTTTTTATATCCTTGTAACCAATAATCTCTATTCTAATGCCTGAAAAACAGATTTTCCAAACTGCCGGAAAAAGCCGCTGGATCACTTTTAAGTGGATAACCAGATCTTTGATCATCTTGGCCATGGTTGCTACCGGTTGTGTAGCTTACACTTTACTTTCTAATCATTATCCAATGCTGCCAGTTATTAATACGGATGGTACATTGAGTAAAAAGCAGATTGAGCAGATCAAAAAATCAACTACCTATAAAGATTTTAGCATTTCTAAAAAGAAGCTGCTCCTAATTAGGAATGATCAGCGGGCACACCGGCTTAAACATCCTAATAATAAAGCCAGGATCAATGCAGGGTTTTATGTAAACTGGGACCCGCAATCACTAAGTGATTTGAAAGATCATATCAAACAGCTGGATATGGTGGTTACTGAATCTTTTTTTATCAAGAATGGAGCGGATACCTTAATTGATCAGGTGGATATAGATGCTATGAAAGTTATTCATAAGAATAAAAAGACGGCTATTGCAATGGTTTCCAATTTTAGTACGGATCATTTTGATGGAGACGCGATCCATAAGCTGCTGCAAGATAAAGAACTGCAAAACAGGTTTATCAATAATTTAATCAAATCTTTAAAAACTTATAATTTCCAGGGAGTCAATATTGATTTTGAAGAGATTAAAGAATCAACAGATCAGCCATTATCTGCTTTTCAACAAAATTTATATGAAAAACTACATGCGCAAAACTTAATTGTATCTCAGGATATTACACCTGATAATGAGGATTATAATGTATTGGCGCTGCAAAAATATAATGACTATATCTTTGTGATGGCCTATGACCAGCATAGTGAAGAAAGTAATGCTGGTGATGTTTCTCATCAGCAATGGGTAGAAGAGCAGCTGGATAAGATTTGTGCAAAAATCCCTGCGGAGAAAGTTATTCTGGCACTGGCTTGTTATGGTTATGACTGGCCAGATGAGCAAGTGGGTACGGTTGTTACTTATCAGCAGGCGATTGCAAATGCAAGCCGGTATAAAGGAAAAGTAGTATATAATCCGATTTCTGCGAATTTGAATTACGCGTACACAGATGAATCGAAAGTGCATCACCAGGTGTTTTTTACGGATGCAGCGACTAATTTTAACCTGATCAGAAAAGCAGATGATTGGGGCGTAGCGGGTATTGCTTTGTGGCGTATGGGGGCTGAAGATCCAAGGTTATGGACTTTTATTTCTAAAGACTTACGGATTGATTCTGTGCGAAAAACAGGGGTTGATCTTAAACGTTTAACTCATATTGGTTTAAACGACCGGGTTGACTATTCTGGTGAAGGGGAGATCCTGGATTTGGTATCTATCCCAAAACAGGGAAAAATTGAGGTTAAACTGGATACATCTGATTATACAATTGAGGGGCAAACCTATGTTGATTTACCTACAAAATATAGTATCCGCCGTTATGGCCATGCAGAAAAGAAGATCGTACTCACTTTTGATGATGGGCCAGACCCGGTTTATACACTACAAATTCTAGATATCTTACAACGTGAAAAAGTGCCAGGTAGCTTTTTTGTGGTTGGCATTATGGCAGAGCAGTATATGGGTTTGCTTTTGAAAGAATTTAATATGGGCTATGAAATTGGAAATCATACGTTTTTTCATCCAGATATGTCTAAGGCAGGACCGGAGCGGGTCAATTTTGAATTGAATGCAACCCGTAAGATCATTGAATCTGTAACCGGCCATAGTACAATCTTATTCAGGCCTCCATATAATGCGGATGCGGAGCCCACTACTTCTGCAGAGATTTTACCGGTAGTGCAAAGCCGGAAAGAGAATTATATCATGATCGGTGAAACTATCGACCCTGAGGATTGGCAGCCTGGTATTACTGCAGATCAGATTTTTGATGCTGTGGTAAAACAGCATGAGCTAGGGAATGTATTGCTATTGCATGATGCTGGTGGAAACAGAGAAGCTACAGTGGAGGCTTTACCGCGTATTATTAAATATTTTAAAGATAAGGGTTATAAATTTGTTACGATTGCTGAGCTGATTGGCAAAAAGAAAGCGGAGCTGATGCCGGCTGTAAATTTAAGTAGCAATGACTTTATCAGTTCGGGTGATACTTTATTCCTTAAGTCATTTTCTTATGGCACACTGATTTTGAACTTCATATTTATTGTGGCAATTATATTGGCAATGTTAAGAAGCATTTTTATCGCTATCCTGGCGATTAAACAGAAGCGGGCAGCTAAAAAGGAAAGTTCATTGCTGCTGGAGCATCCGGATAGCAAGGTGAGTATTATTATTCCTGCTTATAATGAAGAGGTGACGGTGGTGCAAACTTTAAGGAGCTTATTAAAAACAACTTATAGTAATGTTGAATTTATTTTTGTTGATGATGGTTCTAAAGATCGTACAGTAGCGCTTGTGGAAGAGCATTTTGGGGAGTTACCACAGGTGCGCATTTTTGCAAAGCCAAATGGAGGTAAGGCTTCTGCCCTGAATTACGGGATTTTGCAATCTACTGCTGATTTTGTGATTTGTATTGATGCAGATACACAGCTTAAAACGAATGCCATTACAGAATTGATGCGTTATTTTTATGAAGAGGAAATTGCTGCAGTGGCGGGTACCGTAAAAGTAGGAAATAAAAATAATTTGATTACTAACTGGCAGTCTATCGAGTACATTACTGCCCAGAATATGGATAGGCGTGCTTTTGATATCTTAAATACGATTACTGTAGTTCCGGGGGCGATTGGGGCGTTTAGAAAATCAGTGATCCAGGAAGTTGGCGGTTTTACAACGGATACTTTAGCAGAGGATTGTGATTTGACGATGCGGATCTTAAGGGCGGGTTATGTCGTGAAAAATTGTGATACAGCTATTGCGTATACCGAGGCGCCAGAAACGGTAAATATGTTGCTAAAACAACGTTTTCGCTGGAGTTTTGGCGTGATGCAAAGTTTTTGGAAAAACAGGAAAACACTGCTTAATAAAAAGTATGGTTATTTCGGAATGATTGGTATGCCAAATATCTTAATCTACCAGATTATATTGCCTTTGTTTTCGCCTTTGGCTGATTTTTTTATGCTGCTTTCTATGGTCACTGGGCTGTTCTCTTTGTCTACTGTTAATTCATTGACTTTAAAGGGAGTAGCTAGCTTGCTGAGCTTGCATAATGGTTTTGGTCAGGTGTTTTTCTATTACTGTATGTTTATACTGGTAGACTTGCTTTTTGCGGCTATTGCTTTCCGTATGGAAAAGGAGTCTTATAAAAAACTGCTCTATATTATTCCTCAGCGTTTTTACTGGAGACAGCTGATGTACCTGGTATTATTCAGATCTGTACGTAAGGCTTTAAAAGGTGAACTAGAAGGATGGGGGGGTGCTAAAACGCACTGGTCATGTAAAGGAACAGGTGCTGTAGTGGATCTGGGTGAAGTAAAGCAATATTGACGCAATGAAAAAATCATATTATTACGTAACTTGCGCCCAAAGATTATCAAGATGAGTAACAGTAATATAAAAGAAACATTTGCGGATTTTAAAGAGTTTTATCTAAAAGCGGTAGAACCTTTAAAAAAAGCGACCCCTGCAATAATCAGGTTAGACGGAAAAATTAAAGGAGATACGCGTATTGTTTTTGCCTATTTCCAATATCAGGACCAAAAATGGAAAGTAAATGCAGACACGCACATTGACAGGCTTAAGCTTGCTTTTGATGAGTTTGAAAAAGGAAATGATCCATTTGTAATTAAAGCATTGAGAGATAATAAAGGTCAATACCTGGCTATTAAAGGTCAGCCGGTGAGAAACGCAAAACTTTCTATCTACGGATAGATATAATTTAATGTATAAAAAAGGGAGCTGATTTAATAATCGGCTCCCTTTTTATTTATAATTGCCCGGTGATTATAAGTTACCCTGAACTTATTTCTTCTTTCTAAGTTCTAGTACCGTGATTTCGGGCCAAATCCCAACCCGCCCAGAGAACCCGATAAAGCCAAAGCCTCTGTTGATATTCAGGATGCTCCCGTTTTCTTCTTTTAAACCTGCCCAATGTGCATATCTGTATTTTACCGGGCTCCATTTAAAACCAAAGGCTTCCAGTCCAAACTGCATCCCATGGGTATGGCCAGATAAGGTTAACTGTATTTTAGGTTGAAAGTTTTTTACTTGTGCTTCCCAGTGTGTTGGGTCATGTGATAATAACAGATTGAAGTTGCCTTCATTTATGCCGTTCATCGCCTTTTTAAGATCACCACGTTCTCCAAAACCGAGTCCCCAGTTTTCTACACCAACCAGGTTAATCTGCTGGCCACCTTTAATAATTTGCACATGCTGATCTAATAAAAGATTAAAACCTAGTTCTTGATGATATGCTTTTAGCTGGTTTAGATTGGTTCTTTTGCCGGCTTCACTGTCCCATTTTATATAATCCCCGTAATCATGGTTTCCTAAAATTGAGAACTGCCCGTAAGGTGCTTTGATTGTTGAAAAATCTTTAATCCATGGCGCAATCTCTTCGGCTTTATTGTTCACCAGGTCACCTGTAAAAACAAAAATATCAGCTTTTTGTGCATTGATCAAGTTAATTCCTCGTTTTACGGCAGCAGGATTATTAAAGCTACCCGCATGAACATCTGAAATTTGAACGACTTTGAAACCATCAAAATTAGCTGGCAGTTCATCAAAATAGAGCACATGGGTAATTACTTTATAGTTGTATTTTCCAAAGATCATCCCATGTACAAAAATCAGGATGGTTAACAAACATAAAAGGAATGCAAATTCTACCCAATACAAGCTTCTTGCATTACCTGCAATTAAGCGGTAGGCATCACCAAAGAACAAAATTATAGCGACGACCAATTCTGCGGAAAGGAGAATCAATACCAGGTGGGCAGAGATTTTAAAAATAAGGTCTACGCCGTATTTGCGCATTCTATTGATGCTGTAAAACAAAGAACCGGTCAGTAAGACAATAAAAACCCAAAATATTGGCGTGATATAGGCAGAATTATTTATGGTCAGTATCCCCGATAGTACATAAGCGTTTAACAAAAAGATAACCGCTACAATAAGCAAAAAGGGGAGAAGAGTGATTTTTTTCATTAGAATATAATTGTCTTTAATGGTTAGGAAGCTTACATCATATTTTATCTCGATTTGTGAGAGGTAATCTTATGCAGGTTTCATTATGATATTATTGATATTTACCGGTAAGATTTCATGATTTAAATGATCATTTCTCTATTTCCGCTGCGAATATAAATAGATTAAATATTGCTATTGGTAGTTTCCCTGATGATCCTAATAATTAAACTGTTGTGTGACAACTTCTGGCTGGATAATTACAAAACGGATCAATTTAAATTCTGCTTTTATTTCTGTACGAATCCTATTTATCGATTCATTAATATCTTGGGTGTCCAGGTCTTCTTTAAACACAATAATTAGCATTAATAACACTTCTTCTGGAGATTGATAAGTTGATATGATATTTAATACTTTTAACACTGCCCGATCTTTTTTTGCAATGTTGATTATCTTTTCTTTAGATTCCGGAGAAACACTTTCACCTAATAATAAGCTCCTGCTTTCTCTGGCTAGGATTATAGATACGCCTACGAGTAACAATCCAACTAATAGAGAAGCTAAACCATCAAGTTCTGGAATATGATAGCGATGACTGAAAAACATACAGATCATCACAATAAATAGTCCGGTTACTGCAGCTCCATCTTCAAATAATACCAGGAAATTAGAGGGATCTTTGCTTTTTACAATCGCTTTCCACCAGCTATCCCGGCCTCGTACCAGGTTAAATTCTTTAGCAGCGATGACTAATGAAGCACCTTCAAATACAACTGATAGGGCAAGAACTACGTAATTCCAGGTAGGATCACCAAGTTGTTCGGGCTCCATGATATGAATGATCCCCTGGTAAATAGACAGGCCGCCACCTAATCCAAAGATCAATATGGAAACAATAAAAGAATAGAAATAGAGCTCTTTACCATAGCCAAACGGACGAGAAGCATCTGCAGGTTTTTTACTTCTTTTTAACCCAAAGAGTAATAAAACCTGGTTAACGGTGTCAACTAAGGAATGTATTCCTTCAGAGATCATTGCTGCACTATTGCTAAATGCACCAGCAACGAATTTGGTAATGGCAATAAGCAGGTTTGCTGCTAATGCGCTATAAATGGATTTATTTGAAGAGGCCATAATTTTTATATGCAAGCCAATTGACAAACTACATACCACAATGATAAATCTGTATCAGAATTCTAAAAGAATGCGCGAAGGGTTTTTATTGCGATGCGAATCCTGGTTTTCAAAGTGCCAATTGGTATCTGCAGTATTTGTGCAGCTTCCGCTTGTGTATATCCTTTAAAATACACTAAATCTAAGATGATCATTTGTGCAGGTGACAGCACATTAATCAATTGTTTAAGGCCGATATGCTCTGGATTATATTGTACCTGGTATAAGGCGTTGATCTCTATTGAGGCGTTTTCGAGATCTTCATTTCTAAGGTTATTAATTTCTCCGCGACTCCTTAAATGGTCAATAGCTTTGTTTCGGGCAAGCCGGGCCATCCAGGTAAATAATCTTCCCCTGGAAGCATCATATTGACTTATAGATTTCCATATTTGTAAAAATGTCTCTTGTAAAATGTCTTCAGCTACATCTTCTTGTTTTATAATTTTCGAGATGATCCCCAACAGAGAAGCAGAATAGCAAGTGTATAGCTTTTCTAACGCTTTGGTGTGACCAGCAATCAAGGCTGTAATCAATTCAGTCTCAGCAGGTGTACCCAACTTTAACGGTTTGACCGCAGTAATAGGAAGTAAAAGTGAAAGCATAAGAAATAATTATTTGAAAGTTAACGAAATGTCAAATTTCACGCCTATATATGTAATTATTCCTTATAGCTCTACGAATTGAAGTTAATATTAATTAATGCCAGATAATATACGGCTACAATGATTTTTCTTTTAAGTTTGTGTAGTTTGCTTCTTTATGAAACAAGGATAATTTACTTTCAACTCAGTAACCTTGTCCGTTTTTGAAACCTAAAGAATAGTAAAACAGACGCTGTAAGCAGTCCAATGGTTAATCCATACCAGATTCCATTTACGCCCATATTTAATTCAATACCAAGAAAGTAACCTAAAGGTATCCCAATTATCCAGTAGGCGATAAATGTGATTATAGTGGGTACGTTTACATCGCCAATTCCGCGCAATACGCCTAAACCAACTACTTGTGTACCGTCAAAAAGCTGAAAAAACCCAGCGATGATCAATAACTGAGAAGCAATATGAACGACCCTGATATCTTCGGTATAGATATAAGGAAGCAATTGGCTGGCACTCATAAACAAGATGGCAGTAATGCTCATAAATAAGATAATTACGTGATAACTTGCAACAGCTGATCTTCTTAAGTCTAGAAATTGCTTTTTACCTAAATTATTACCAGTTTTAATCGTTGCAGCAGAGGCAATTCCACTGGCTACCATATAAGTAACGGCGGCTAAATTAATGGCAATCTGATGTGCAGCTTGTTCCACTGCTCCGATAGTACCGATCAAGATAGCTGCACCACTGAATGCACTGATTTCAAAAGCATACTGTAAAGCTACAGGAGCGCCAATTTTCAGGATTTTTAAGCTTCGCATTTTATCTATAAAGGTGGCCTTGAAGTTGTCCAGGTAAACCTTGAAATTCTGAGAACGAAAGACATAGACGGACATCACCACCGCCATTAAAATACGATCGGTTAATGTACTTATGCCTACACCGGTAACGCCCATAGGAGCAATGCCAAACATACCTTTGACCAGGATTATCCCTAATATTATATTAATAGCGTTTCCCCAAATGGAAATGTACATGGCTTGTTTTGTAAATCCTAACCCTTCTGCAAATTGCTTAAAGGTTTGAAAGATCATTAAAGGGATAATAGAAAGCCCCAGGTAATGTAAATAAGGTTTCGCATAAGCAACAACTTCAGGTGACTGACCAATATGATCTATAACGAGTAGTGTACCAAAATTTACCATAAGGTATAGAAAAACACCCATAAGCACATTGATAATCAGACTGGTAGAAAGTAGTTTGCCGCATTCCTGATAATTTCTCCCTCCATTTTCTTTAGCAATGAGGGGGGTAAGTCCATAAGCGATACCCATTCCCAATACCAATACTAACATAAAAAGGCTATTCACCAAAGAAACTGCAGCCAGTTGAAGCGTGCCGGCAAAATGGCCAACAATTACACTATCTGCAAGATGTACAATCGTGTGCCCCAGCTGAGACACGACAATTGGCATGGCTAATCTTAAATTATCTGAATAATAGGGCTTGTATTTGGAATATAAAGTACTGAACATAGCTCGTGTTAAATAGCCAAAGGTAGCGCTATTTTGAGTCAGTCAGCGTAAAATATTCTTCTTTTTCGGAAGTGTGCGGCTGGATCAGATCAGCCAGAATAAAACTCACCATTATTTTCTGTGCTTGTTTATGGGAGCACCGGGTTAGTTTGCTAAATTGTTTCAGGGTGATCCGGCCTTCTTGCTCCAGATATTTTAACAGTTTTTGTTCATGTGTAGTATAAGTAATTAGCTGTCCATTTTCGGATTGTTCGTTTTTCAATACATCAACTATGATTTTGCTGGCTAGAATGCTTTTGTCTTTAACCCGAAAATAAACCCACCATTTTTTGTTTTCATCTAGCGCATAATGTGGTTTTGTATTGCTTTTTGCAATCTTTGCAACCAGAACTAATTTGCTTTCTACATAGATTTCTTCAAATTCTGGCTCAAGGGCAGGCTTACAAAACTGATGGGCAGATTTAATGATCATGTATTTTTCTTCTTCTTCGGATTTTACCCCTTTGATGCTTCCATCATCTGCTACGCCGATCAATAATTGACCGCCTCTGTTATTTGCAAATGCAACAAGGCTTTTTGCTATCTTTTCATTACTTGTAATCGTTTTTTTAAAGTCTAATGTGGTACCTTCTCCTTGTAAAATTAGTTTCCTGATATTCATTATAAGGGCTTTAGGCTAACAGTTGAATTAATAGGCTACAGGGCCTTGTTCACCCTGGTGGAGATTTCTAATATATACTTCATTCATTACTGTGGCACATATTTGTCCGTTACGGTCTTTAATTTCCATTGGGTAAGCTTTTACAAATTTCCCTTTTGTGTTTAACGCTTCTATCGCATCATTTAGCATTTCATTGGTGATGACGATGGTAAAATAAAGTGCTGATCGCCCAGGTTTTACATATTGTATACTGGCACTTTTTAACCATACCCGGATCTTGAAACCATGTCTTTGCAATAATTGATCAAACAATAGCGCATAAAAGGGGTCTGTAGCTGCATAAATGGTTCCGCCAAAGATTGATCCATTGTAATTTTTATTAAAAAGGCTTTTATTGATTTTAACATCTACACCTCTAAACCCTGTATGAAACTGCTGCACCCAAATGCGTTGGAACAGGAGTGGAGGATAGAAACAGAGCGCCCATTTAAGTGTTTTTTCTGATACAGTCATGCGCCTTAAATATGAGAAAAGATTATTAAAAAATTAAAATTAAAAAACCATATCCAAAAAGATTACGTTAATCAACCAAACAAATATAGAATCTAACAAAAATTAAATTTATGAAAAAGCAAATTTTTACGGTAGCTATGGGTCTTGCATTTCTTTCTCTGGCTTCAGCTTGTAATTCTTCTAAAACAGAATCTTCAACTGATAGCTCAATGACAATGACCGATACTACCAGTACGATGATGTCTACTTCTGATACTTCTAAAATGAATACACAAGAAGGTGTGATGGTTGGTGGCGCATTAATGGTACCTACTAAAAATATAGTAGAAAATGCAGTTGAATCAAAAGATCACACGACTTTGGTTGCGGCTGTTAAAGCTTCTGGTTTAGCAGAAACATTGAGTGGTAAAGGTCCATTTACAGTTTTTGCACCAACTAATGAAGCTTTTGATAAACTACCAGCAGGTACGGTAGACAAACTGCTTAAACCTGAAATGAAAAAAGATCTTGCTGGCGTATTGACTTATCATGTTGTTGCTGGAACATATAAAGCTGCAGATTTAAAAAATGGCTTAGAGTTGGCTACAGTTCAGGGGCAGAAAATTAAATTTACAGAGAAAGACGGTCAGTGGTTTGTGAATGACGCAAAGATCACGATTACTGATGCAGTTTCCAATAATGGTGTTACGCATGTAATTGATGGTGTTTTAATGCCAAAAAAATAAATATTTTTTAAATTTTAGTTGATTTTTTTTAAAAGGCTATGCTGTGGATTCAGTATAGCCTTTTTAATGGAGTTAAAAGAAGTAAAACATTTCTTCTGGTAGGTTGTTGATAATGAGAACTAAAGAAAAACTATCATGAGAAAAACGATTTTAAGTCTTGCTTTTGCAGGTTCAATGATATTAGCCACTTCAGCATGCAACTCAACTAAAAATGTTTCAGGTTCTTCTGACAGTACTGCTGTTGATACAAGTAATGTGGCACCACCACCGCCACCTGCAGATACTACTGTTACAGACACTGTTAAAACTACACCACCAGATACCACTACTAAAACTCCACCAATGTAGTAAAAATGGTATCTTAAAATTTCCCGTAATAGTATTAAAATGCCTCCATTAAGTTCGTTACTTTATGGAGGCATTTTTATGTCCGGGAATAAAAAATGAATTGGCTTTCTTGTTTTAGTGTAAAATTGAGCATCGATCCATCAAATTAAGCGTACCCAAATTTTATAAAACTTAACTTTGGGTATATAATTTCAGGACATGATGTTAAAAGATAAAGTTGTAGAAGCGTATCAGAAAATCCAGGATGAGATTTGTGCAGGGCTGGTCATTGCAGATGGCGGCGGTCAGTTTGAGGAGGAGATCTGGACAAGAGAAGGTGGTGGTGGTGGCAGGACCCGTGTTTTTCAAAATGGAAATGTAATTGAAAAAGGAGGAGTTAATTTTTCAGCAGTTTATGGAAAATTGCCAGAGGCAGTTAAAAAAGCTTTTAAGGTAGATAATGATGAATTTTTTGCTACAGGTGTATCTATTGTGATTCATCCTTCTAATCCTTTTGTACCTATTATACATATGAACATCCGTTATTTTGAAATGGATGAACAAACCCGCTGGTTTGGCGGAGGAATAGATCTTACGCCACATTATGTGATTGATACCGATGTTAGATATTTCCATCATTTACTGAAACAGGCATGTGATGCAACTGATCCTTCCTTTTACAGTAAATTTAAAAAACAGGCAGACGATTATTTTTACATTAAACACCGGCAAGAAACCAGGGGTGTAGGAGGGATATTTTATGACCGTCTTAAACCAGAAAACACAGGCCTGGACTGGCAACAGTTGTTTGATTTTTCTCTTTCTGTAGGGAATACTTTTATTCCGGCGTATACAGAATTGATAGACCGTAACCGGGATGCCGCATTTACAGCCGAACAACAGGAGTGGCAGTACCTCAGAAGAAGCCGTTATGCAGAATTTAATTTAGTTTATGACTCTGGAACTAAGTTTGGTTTAGAGACAAATGGAAGAATAGAATCTATCCTAATGAGCTTACCGCCAATGGCTAAATGGACATATAATCACAAACCTTTAGAAAACAGCCCAGAGGCTGCAACTCTGAGTAAGTTAATAAAAGGTATAGACTGGGCTTAATTTTTTTTCACAATGCGCTTAAACAGCATAATTTTGTTAAATTCGCAAGGTTATAACATTACCTTATTTAAATCGTTTTTAACGAACATTATTATTTTATGGCAGAAGATTTAGAAAATCAGGAAAACGACAAAATAATTAGAATTGATATAGACGAGCAGATGAAGTCTGCTTACATCGATTATTCGATGTCTGTTATTGTATCAAGGGCGTTACCTGATGTACGCGATGGATTGAAACCTGTACACCGTCGTGTGCTTTACGGGATGCTTGATCTGGGTTTAGCTAATAATAAACCTTACAAAAAATCAGCCCGTATCGTTGGGGAAGTACTGGGTAAGTATCACCCTCACGGTGATTCATCCGTATATATGACCATGGTCAGGATGGCACAACCCTGGAGTTTACGCTACTTATTGGTAGAAGGACAGGGTAACTTTGGATCTATTGATGGTGATTCTCCGGCAGCAATGCGTTATACGGAAGCAAGATTCCAAAAGATTGCTGAAGATATGCTTGCCGATATTAACAAGGATACCGTAGATTTTCAGCTTAACTTTGATGACTCCCTGCAGGAGCCTACAGTTATGCCAGCCAAGGTACCTAACTTATTAATTAATGGTGCTTCTGGTATTGCAGTGGGTATGGCAACAAACATGCCTCCCCACAATATAACTGAAGTAATTAATGCCACTATAGCTTATATAGAGAACACAGAAATCACTATCCCCGAATTAATGAAATTCGTTAAAGGACCAGATTTTCCTACTGGTGCTTTAATTTATGGTTATACCGGTGTTCAGGAAGCTTTTGAAACAGGCAGGGGACGTATCGTGATGCGTGCTAAAGCGGAAATCGAAACGGTAAAAGACAGAGAAACAATTATTGTTACAGAGATCCCATACCAGGTGAACAAAGCGATGATGATTGAGCGTACTGCTGAACTGGTTGGCGAAAAGAAACTGGAAGGTATCTCTAACATTAAAGATGAGTCTAACAAAGATGGTATCCGTATCGTTTATGAAATTAAACGTGATGCGAATGCCTCTATTGTATTAAACAACTTGTTCAAGCAAACTGCATTACAAACTTCATTCAGTGTAAATAATATTGCATTGGTAAATGGAAGACCGCAAATGCTTAACCTGAAAGACCTGATCAGACATTTTGTTGATCACAGGCATGACGTTGTTGTACGCCGTACAAAATTTGAATTGAATGAAGCACAAAAACGTGCGCATATCTTAGAAGGTTTATTGATTGCTTTAGATCACTTAGATGAAGTAATTAAACTGATCAGAGCTTCAAATACTCCGGAAGAAGCAAGATTAGGCTTAATGGAGCAATTTGGTTTAAGCGACATCCAGTCCCGTGCTATCCTGGATATGACCCTGCGTCGTTTAACAGGTCTGGAAAGAGATAAGATCAAAGATGAATACAATGAATTAATGAAAACTATCGAATACTTACAGTCTATCCTTGATGATGAAGGTATGCGTATGCAGATCATCAAAGATGAGCTTGCAGAGATGATAGAGAAATATGGTGACGAACGCAGAACGCAGATTGTGCATTCAGCAGAAGACATGAGCATGGAAGACTTCATCGAAGATGAAGAAGTAGTGATCACGATTTCTCATGAAGGTTATATCAAACGTACACCAGCAACAGAATACCGTACTCAGGCTAGAGGTGGTAAAGGATCTAAAGGAAGTGATTCAAGAAATGAAGATTTTATTGAGCACTTATTAATTGCATCCAACCATAATTATATGTTATTCTTTACTGAAACCGGGCGTTGTTTCTGGTTAAGGGTTTACGAAATTCCTGAGGGATCCAGATTAAGTAAAGGAAGAGCAATCCAGAATATTATTAATATTCCTAAAGAAGAGAAGATTAAAGCTTATATTAAAGTTAAGAATCTTAAAGATCAGGAATACCTGGAGAACAATTACATTATCATGTGTACCAAAAAGGGAACGATTAAGAAAACTTCATTAGAAGCTTATTCAAGACCAAGGGTAAATGGTATCAATGCAATTAATATTAATGAAGGTGATCAGTTATTAGAAGCAAGTTTAACTAGCGGATCAAGTGAAATTGTGATGGCATTGCGCTCTGGACGTGCAATTAGGTTTAATGAAAGCACGGTTAGACCAATGGGAAGAACTGCTACCGGAGTAAGAGGTGTTACCCTGGCACATGACAAAGATGAGGTTGTTGGCATGATTGCTGTTGATGATCCTACAGCTACAGTGATGGTGGTTTCTGAGAAAGGTTACGGTAAACGTACTGATATCGAAGATTACCGGGTAACTAACCGTGGTGGTAAAGGTGTAAAAACCATTACAATTACAGAGAAAACTGGTGATTTGATTGCTATTAAGAGTGTAACTGATGATGATGATTTAATGATCATCAATAAATCAGGCATCGTAATCAGGATCGTATTGAGCCACCTTAGAGTAATCGGAAGAGCAACTCAGGGTGTAAGGTTAATCAATCTGAAAGGTAATGATGCGATTGCATCTGTAGCTAAGATTGAGCATGAGGATGATCCTGAAGAAGAAGTTTCAGAAGATATGCTGATCCTTGCTCCAGTTGATGAAGCAACAGGTGATGCCGTTGTTGCTGAAGATGGTGCAGTTGTTGCAGCTGATGACGAACAAGATGAAGAAGAGGAAGAAGCTGGCGGGGATGAAGAAGAAGAGGATGATGCTAGTGAGGAGAAGGAAGATTAATTTTTTTGAACACACAGTAAATTAAATATAGACGTTATAAGATCTGAGGGCCGGAGTTTAAATACGCTGGCCTCTTAGATCTTATATTCATTAAAACCATTAACCATATGAAAAAAGTACTTTTAAGTATGTTATTAATAGGTACTGCTACCTATGCCAGTGCCCAAAAAGGTGAAGTTTCAAAGGCTAAAAATGCCTGGTCAATCGCAAAGTTTGCGACGAATAGTACACCTTTAGAAACTACCTTAAAAACATTGGGAGAAGGACTAAAATCTACAGATAACGCGATTGCGAATGAAAAATCTAAAGTTATGCCTGAAGCATGGTCTTATCGGGCATTGTTTGCTTCCAGAATTACTTTTGTAGATTCATTAAATGTTCCTAATGCATTGGCAAATGAGAAAATTGCAGAAGAAGCAATTCTTAAAGCTAAAGAATTAGATACTAAAGGCGGCGAAAAGGAAAATATCCTTGAAGCGGAACAGTCTTTATCTAACGCTTTAAAAAACAGAGCAATCTTTGCCTATAATAAAAAAGACTTCAAATCTGCTTTAGAATTCTTTAACCAGCAAACGGTTAAAAATCCTACGGATACCGGAACTTTCATTAATGCAGGTGTAACCGCTAAACAGATTGAAAACTATCCTGAAATGGTTACTAACTTTAAAAAAGCGATTGATCTGGGATATAAAGATGGAGAAGCACTTTATACTGAAATCGTTTCTACTACTTTTGAGAAAATCAAAGATACTGTAGGCGGTGCGGCATTGTTAGAAACTGCTATCACTAAATATCCAGAGAATCCTTACTTTATTGGTATGCAGACTGACCTTTTTATTAAACAAGGTAATATTGCTAAATCTCAGGAATCACTAGCTAAGTTAATTGCTAAAGATGGTACCAATGCCAACTATCAATATGCAATGGCTGATACTTATTTCAAACAGGCCTTAGATTTGCAGGGAAAAAGAAATGCAATTGATGCTAAAAAGAAAAAAGAGTTTGATGCTATTACTTTAAAAATGACTGGTTTTATTGATCAGGCACTTCCTTTTTATAAAAAAGCATATGAGCTTGATCCAAAAATGACTTCGGCTTTAGAGAATTTGAAAACGATCTACGCGTTTAAAAATGACACACCTAATTATGAAGCTACTAAGAAATTATTAGCGGAGAAAAAACCATAATATTCAATGATTTTGTATTAAAAGAGGGATAAATTTTATCCCTCTTTTTTTTTGTATAAATTTGTCATTAAGCACATGTCCCTATGATCAACAAACGTTATATATTTTCAGCTACTTTTATACTCGCAATTGCTTGTCAATCAGCATTCTCGCAAAAGACACAACTGTTGATTGCAAGAAATAGCGTTGGAAAGCTACAAGCAGCTATTGCCAATAAAAAGGATAAAAAAGCACAATTGGCGATACTAGGAGAGGGGATTAAAGCAAGTGAAAGTACTGAAAAAGATAAAAAGACGAAAAAATATCCTGAAACATGGGCTATTAAAGCTTACCTGAGTTCTTATATCGCAATTACTGATCCTGATCAAAATAATTCCAATAAATATTATGAACTGGCGCTGCAGGCAATTGATTCTGCAAAACACTTCGAGAATTTTGAAGATAACTCTGGTTTAATTGCTGCATCTAAATATAATATCAATATTAAAAAACAAGATAAAGGTAACTCAGCATACGCGGAAAAAGATTATAAAGCTGCTTTTCAATATTTAAAAGAAGTGAGTGATTTTTTTCCTAAGGATACCGTACTTGCTATTAATGCTGCGTTAAGTGCTGAAGGGATTAAGAATGAAGATGAAGCTTTAGCTTATTTTAAGCGTGCTAAGGATAATGGAATAAGAAATCCTGTTGTTTTTCAACGCTTAACAGCTATTTATAAAAGTAAACTTGATACAGATCTTGCTTTTAAGACTATCCAGGATGGTCTAAGGTTAAACCCTTATAATGATCTTTTAAATAATGATTATATCAATATGCTGCTGGATAATGAAAAGTATACAGAAGCCAGAGAGGTGATTGATCATACTTTGAAAGTGGAAACCAGAAGTAAATTACTTTATTATTTATATGGTTACCTGCACCAGCAGAATGCAAATATGGCTACAGCAGAACTGGCTTATAATAAATCGCTGACACTTGACCGCAATTATTTTGATGCACTTTATCAGCTTGGTTTAGTTTATATCAACTTGGGCAATCAAGCATTAGCAGCAAATACACATGATGCGGCTAAATTTTCATCTTATTTAAACCGTGCGGAAGTTGTTTTGCTGCAAGCACACGAAGTGAATGCGAAGAACAAACCTGCAATCAATTTATTGATCGATATCTATACCCGCAAAAATAGATTTGACAGGGTGCAAGAGCTAAAAGCACAATTAGAATTTTAATTTCTTATTGTATGCTGATCATCTTTTAATAATTTACTGTGGTCAAAAATAGTAATATACAGGCTGAATCTGAGGGTAAAAGAGACCGGATAAAACTTAGGTTAACATAATATTAATTATAGTAATTTTATAATAACTTGTTTTCAAGGGTTTAAAGGCGTAATTAGCCGTTGATTTTAGAAATTACGCAGGTTATCTGTGAAATTAAGCTAAATTTACGGGATCAAATATTATTATGGCCAGTCAAAAGAAATCTGCAATCGGATTTATATTCATCACGTTACTAATAGATTTTACCGGTTTTGGAATAATCATTCCTGTATTACCAAGATTAATAGAAGAAATGACTGGCGGCGGCTTAAGTGTTGCGGCTGTCTATGGTGGCTGGTTAACCTTATCATATTCCGTGATGCAATTTGTAAGTGCGCCAATTTTAGGTGCGCTGAGTGATCGATTTGGCCGCAGACCAGTATTACTGGCTTCGCTTTTTGGATTAGGAATTGATTATATCTTCCTTGCCTTTGCACCAACTATCATCTGGCTATTTGTAGGCCGGATCTTAGCAGGAATCACTGGCGCAAGTTTTACCACTGCACAGGCTTATATTGCTGATGTCAGCACGCCAGAAAAACGTGCTCAGAATTTCGGATTAGTTGGTGCAGCATTTGGGATTGGATTTATTATCGGCCCGGTTATCGGTGGATTATTTAGCCAGTTTGGTTTGCGGGTACCTTTTCTGATTTCTGCCGGACTAGCATTGTTGAACTGGCTATATGGTTATTTTATTCTTCCAGAATCTCTCGCTTTAAAAAACCGTCGCCGTTTTGACTGGAAACGTGCAAATCCAATTGGTGCTTTACTTCATATTAAAAAATATCCTGCTTTAGGCGGACTCTTGCTGGCGTTGTTTCTGATGTATGTTTCCAGTCACGCTGTACAATCAAGCTGGACTTATTATACGATGGAGAAATTTCACTGGAATGAAACCTGGGTGGGTTATTCGCTGGGTTTTGTAGGAATTGTTGTTGGTGTCGTGCAAGGCGGGCTGATTCGGGTAATTATCCCAAAAATAGGACAAGTGAAAGCAGTTTACTATGGTATGTTTCTGTATGTGATTGGATTTGTCCTATTTGCATTTGCTACACAGGGCTGGATGATGTTTGCATTCATGTTGCCTTACGGATTGGCAGGTATATTTGGCCCGGCTATGCAGGGGATTATTTCCAACGGTGTAGCAGATAATGCACAAGGAGAGCTTCAGGGGGTTACTGCAGGTCTGATGAGTGCGGGTGCTATTATTGGCCCATTATTGATGACTAATTTATTTGCTTATTTTACCGCGCCTAAAAATCCTGTTTATTTCCCTGGTGCACCGTTCATACTTGCCGCAGTTTTAACCGTTGCAGGAATTATTATTTGTTCACGTTCCTTAAAAAAATACCATTCCTGATCACCATTCAATAATCTAGCTGTAATTCGGTCAGATTATTGTGTTTATAAATTCTATAAAGAAATAGTCAAGCATGATCCACCGTCCAATTAGAACAATACAGGATTTTCTATTAAGCACCTACTTTGCAGATGGGCTCCGTATTACTGTTGGCGTGCTTCTCCCCTCTCTTATTTTAGCTCAGTTTAACCTGTTAAAATTTGGGATCACACTCTCGTTGGGGGCGCTTTGTGTGAGTGTGGTAGATACCCCTGGGCCTATTGTTCACCGCAGGAACGCAATGCTGGTTACCACAGCTTTAATTACCCTGATCACTATCATTGTAGGCCTGACTAATAAAAGCCCTTATTTTATTGGAGGATTGCTCGTATTAAGCAGTTTTATCTTTTCCATGTTCTTTTTATATGGCAACCGTGCTGCTTCCATAGGCACCGCCGCATTGCTGATCATGGTTTTAAGTATTGATGACATTAGGCCTTGGAAAGATGTGCTTGTATATGCTTTAATGGTATTTGCAGGCAGTATATGGTATACCTTCCTCAGCTATTTTTTTTACCGCCTGCGTCCTTACAGGCTTGTACAGCAAACCCTTAGTGACTCTATTCATGAAGTAAGTAATTTTTTAAGGGCAAAGGCTTTGTTTTATCATCAGCATATCAATTATGATGAAAACTATGCAGAATTGCTGCAACTGCAGGTGCAGGTACACGAAAAACAAGATGCGGTTAGAGAGTTACTCTTCAAAACAAGGGAGATTGTAAGGGATTCTACACCAGAAGGCCGGTTCTTATTATTGGTATTTGTAGACATGGTCGATTTGTATGAACAAGTGATGTCTACTTATTACAACTATAAACAACTGCATGATCAGTTTGATGAAGTTGGGATTCTTTCCAGTTATGAGCAAGTAATTAACCGGATCGCTACAGAACTGGACGAGATTGCTTTTTCATTAAAGACCGGTGGTACGCCAAGAAAGCCTGTTATTTTGGTGAGAGAAGTAGATCGCTTAAAAAAGAAAATCACTGCCTTAGAGCTGGAAAACCAAGATGGGAAATATAATACTTTAGGCATCATTGCGCTTAAAAATATAGAAGTAAATATTGAGAATATTTTGTCTAGGGTAAAAACAATTAACAGCTATTTCAATAAGAAAGAAAAGAAGAACCTAAAAGGAAGGGATATAGATGTAGAGCGTTTTATTACGCGCCAAAATATTGATAGTAAACAGTTTTTTGATAATTTAACATTTAGCTCCACTACTTTCCGGCATGCAGTTCGGGTATCCATTGTGATGCTAATTGGTTACCTGGTCGCTAAACTAATGGATTCTTCACATAGTTACTGGATTTTGCTTACTATCCTGGTTATTTCAAAGCCAGGATTCAGTTTAACTAAACAGCGTAACTATCAGCGGCTAATTGGTACTGTTGTGGGTGCTTTTATCGGGATGGGTTTACTAATCTATGTGCATGACCGGCATACTTTATTTTTCATTCTGATCTTCTGTATGATTGGTGCGTACAGTTTTCAGCGTAAAAATTATGTAGTTAGCGTACTGTTTATGACTCCTTATATTTTGGTCTTATATGATTTCTTAGGGATGGGTAATTTATCAATCGCCCGTGAACGGATTTATGATACTCTAATTGGTTCTGGAATTGCTTTACTGGGCAGTTATACGCTTTTTCCTAACTGGGAGCATCAAAACCTAAAAGATTCTATGGTGAAAACCCTGAACGCTAATATGGGCTATTTTGATCAGGTGACCCTATTGTACTTTGGAGAAGAGCAAGACCTGACTAATTATAAGGTAGCTAGAAAAGAAGTTTATGTAACCTCAGCCAATTTAGCTTCTCTTTTTCAGCGGATGTTCTCTGAGCCTAAAAGTAAACAGAAACTAATGAAAGAGATGCATCAGTTTACGGCTTTAAATCATTTACTTTCTTCTTATGTGGCTACCCTGTCTTTGTATTATAAAGAACATTTGTATACGCTATCTAAACCTGAAGAATTAAAACCAATTGTAAATAATACCATTTATTTATTAAAGTTATCATCAGAATACCTGGTGAAAAATGATGATGAAATAAGTAATGTTCCTTTAATAAAAAGTATTATTGATGATAAAAAACGACTTCCAGGAGATGAAAGGATGGTAATAGACCAATTTGATTTGATCCAAAAAGTGGCCTATGATATATTTAAACTTTCTGAAAAGATCAAATTATAAAACTTAAACCACCTTTACTTGTTGTATTGATATAATTTAAAAGAAAATGGAAAAGTTATATACAGCATCAGTTACTGCTAATGGCGGTCGTGATGGACATATTAAATCAAGCGACGGAACAATAGAATTTGAGATCAGGACACCAAAAGAAATGGGTGGCCAGGGTGGCGCAACAAACCCGGAACAATTATTTGCAGCAGCATGGGGCCCTTGTTATCTTGGTGCACTAGGCTCTGTGGCTAAGAATGAAGGAGTTGACGTAACCGATGCTACAGTAGATGTACAGGTTTCCTTTAATCAGGATGGTAACGCCTACGTTTTATCGGCAGATCTTGATGTTCATATTCCGGGCATTAGCCATGACGAAGCGCAGAAATTAGCAGATAAAGCACACAAAGCTTGTCCATATTCTAAAGCAACAAGAGGTAATATTGAGACTAGAATTACAGCGATTTAATAAATAGATTGCCTTAATTAAATAAAGAAGCCCTTATTGATTTTTTCAATAAGGGCTTCTTTATTTAAATGGTTTATGTATACCCCTGCAGGAGCATTTTCAAATATTTCAATTCTGACAGACCCAATTTCAACAGGAGTTAGCCTGATCAGTTATTTGATTCTTATCAAAATACTATTTCAATTTGTATATTGATTAAAGTAACAATTTGCTCGCTAATCCTAATAATAACATAAAGCCAAAAACATCTGTAAATGTAGTAATGATAATAGATGAAGCAATAGCGGGGTCTATCCCTACCCTTTTTAACACCAATGGAATCGCTGCTCCAGTAACTCCTGCAATAAGCAAGTTGCCAGTCATCGCTAAAAAGATAACTAAGCCTAGCAATGGATTACTATCAAATACCAATGCAAAGATAAATACGATTAAGCCCGTAGCCGCACCGTTAATCAATCCTACTGTAAACTCTTTTAATACTGTTCTATATGCTTGGTTATCTGTCAGGTCGTATAAAGAGATCCTTCTCACGGTAACCGCCAGTGCTTGTGTAGCCGCATTACCACCCATTCCGGCAATGATGGTCATGTAAGCGGACAGTACCGCAATTTTAGCGATAGTAGGCTCATAATGACGGACTACTGCGGAAGCTAAAAACGCAGTGCCTAAATTGATAATCAGCCAGGGTAATCTAGACTTTACTGCTTCTACCCAATTACCGCTCAGCTCTTCATCTTCAGATACCCCGGATATTTTTAAGATATCTTCCGTATTTTCATCCTCCAGAACATCGATTACATCATCAAATGTTACCCTTCCCAGCAATTTCATTTCACTATCTAAAACAGGGATACTGGTAATATTATATTGAGAGATTAACCGGGCTACTTCCTCCTGATCCGTATCCGGACTTACCCAGGCTACATCAGTTTTGACCAGTTCAGTAATTTGTACGTTTCCTTTTGCTTTAATGATATCCTTCAGAGATACAATTCCCTGGAATACATTATGATCATCAATCACAAATATTGTATAGAATTCTTCTATTTCTTCACTTTGCCTGATGATTTCTTCAATCGCATCTTTTTTAGTGAGGTGTAAATGGATCCGGATAAATTCCGTATTCATCAAACCGCCTGCAGTATCCTCATCATAGCTCAGTAAATTCCTGATGCTAGAGGCGTCATTCTCGCTTAAATCTCCTAAAATCTCTTTTTGCTCATGTTCTTCCAGCTGAGAGATAATATCAGTTGCGTCATCATAATCAAGTTCTTCTACAATTTCTGTTCGCTTATCAGGATGTAGCTGCAACAATAATTCTTCGGGATGCGCTTCTTCATGCATCTCAGAAATGATCTCTGAAGCTTTCTCTACAGGAAGTAAATTAATGATCCGCTGCCTGTCTTCTTTAGTCAGGCTTTCAAATAATATAGCGATTTCTGAGGCGTGATATTCATCCAGAATAACAGATAATTGAGTATCATCGCTATTCAGTGCAGACTTTAGTCTGGAAACATCTGATTTATCTAGTTCATAGGATTGCATGTAGGGCTAAGGTAAGGATATTTCCCGTTTTTAATGCCCTCTATTCTATTTAAACCACCCTTTTCGCCAAAAATATATCACCTGCAGGATCGCGATAACCAACATGACGATCAGGGTATATAAATAACCATTAGAAGCATATAATTCTGGCATATTAAAAGGCATCAATTTACCTGTAACCGGATCTTGCTTGGCAAAATTCATCCCATACACCCCTGCAATAAAAGTAAGCGGAATAAATATAGAAGAAATGATAGTCAGTACCTTCATAATTTCATTCATCCGGTTACTGATAATAGACAGATACATATCTATATTACTGGCAGAAATCTCTTTTAATGACTCTACAATATCAATAATCTGTATACAATGATCGTATGCATCACGGATAAAAGGCTTGGTGAGATCAGTAATTAATAAACTGTCACTGCGCAACATATCATTTAACTTATCTCTTTCTGGCCAGGTTACCCTTCTAATGTTAATTAAGTTCCTTTTGATTAGCTGGGTGTCATACATAATCGTACGGTCGGGCTTATCAAATAATCTATCCTCTATCTGATCTAAGTCTTCACTCCAAACACCCAGGATCTCAAAATAAGTATCTACAATGTTGTCCATCAGCGCATACATAATATAGCTGCTTCCGGCAATTCTGATATTTCCTTTACCTGCATTTAATCGCTGTCTTACCGGTTCCAGGCAATCAGAATATTTATCCTGCAAGGTGAAAAGTGCATTATCAGTCAGGATAAAAGAAAGTTGTTCATTTTCGAGGTTTTTATCTTCATCCAGTAAAAGCATCCGGCTCACGCCAAACACATATTTTTCATATTCTTCCAGCTTGGGGCGCTGATAGGTACGGGTAATGTCTTCTAAAATTAGTTTATTGATATGCAATTCTTCGTTTAAGACCTCAAACATCCTTGCTGAAGCGAAACCTTTAATCTCTACCCAAAAAGTGAAATTCTTATCCGCTATGATTTTTACAATATGATTTAAATTATCCAGTTCTGTTACTTCATAAACGTCAGAATTGTACTTATATAAAGTGATAATAGGTTTAAGTGCATTTTCATCAATATAAACCAACCCAGGACTAGATCCTGCTGCTGGTAAAGTAATGCGTTGTCTTTTTTTTCTTGATTTTGATTTTTTGTCCATAAACTACAGATAGTGCTTTGCCTGCGGGCCTTGATTAAACAACAAATCAACGATACTCATGTTTGGCAAAAAACCATGTCTGTCACCAAAAACCTGCGAATAGGGTTTTACAGGTACTAACAATTCTGGTGTTTTAAATTGGATTTTGGATCTGAAATCCAGATCTGGCGCTACCTCTTTAATATATTCTGCAGTAAATCCGATTTCTGGTGATTTTTTCATTTGTTTGAGGATCCATTGCAGCATCTCCAGGTTAAAATCAAACAAAAATTCATACTTCTTTTCATAAAACGGAGCCAGTTCATCTTCATAAAACTCAAAATAAGGAGAGTTCCGGTAGCAGCTTTCCAGGCTTAACCAATGTAAACGCTGCCATTTAAAATCATAGCTTATTTTTACATCCTTCATTTTAGTATGGTACTTTGACCCTTTAATTACAGGCAAAAACAAATCTAAAGGACCATTTGGAGAGTACACCCGCGCACGGTTTCGAAAAGTCTGTTTTGGGAAATGTTCCTCCTTTTCTATCAGAAATTCATAGTTTTGGGCAGTCAGTGCAGAGAAATAACTTACAGGCGGAAGATAAAAAAGTGGAAATATAGCTAGATTGTGCATTGGTTAATTTATGTTTGCATTTTCAATCGGGCAAAATAATCATAAAAAAAGGCTTTATTGTAAGGGTAACAAAATTTATTAATCTAAAACAGCGAAATTAAATAATGTCGTATCCAAGTGTTGCCGTAGTTATACTCAATTGGAATGGTAAAGAACTGCTTTCTCATTTTTTACCCGGCGTTATAAAAACCATTTATCCCAACCTTCAGTTAATTGTGGGTGACAATGCTTCCACAGATGGTTCTGTGCAATTTATCCGTGATTATTTCCCTTCGATTCAGATTATTGAAAATGATAAAAACTATGGCTTTGCCGAAGGATATAACCGGATCCTGGAAAAAGTAGAAGCAGATTATTATGTGCTGCTTAACTCAGATGTGGAAGTTCCGGAAAACTGGATTGCGCCAGTCATCACAGCGATGGAGGCAGACAGCCGTATTGCTGCTGCCCAGCCTAAGATCATCTGGCAAAAAGACAAATCAAAATTTGAATACGCTGGTGGTGCCGGTGGATTTATGGATATAAATGCTTTCCCATTTTGCAGGGGAAGGATCTTTGACCAGTTAGAAACAGATACAGGTCAATACAATGATCTTCGCGAGATCTTCTGGGCCAGTGGAGCAGCTTTTTTTATTAAGCAAAAGCAATGGAAAGATACAGGAGGACTAGATCCGGATTTGTTTGCGCATATGGAAGAAATAGATCTTTGCTGGCGATTAAAGAACCTGGGCTATAAAATCATTTATTGTCCAGGTGCAGAAGTATATCATGTTGGTGGCGGTACATTAGATGCCGATAATCCCTACAAGGTATTTCTTAATTTCAGGAACAACCTGATGATCATGCAGAAAAACTTGCCACTAATGGAAGCCTATATACATATCACCATTAGAATTTTTATAGATTTTATTGCCTGGCTGCAATTTCTGTTTAAAGGAAAATCTAAATTTTCAGCAGCCATTAGCAAAGCACACTACCAGTTTTTTAAGGATATCTTTAAAACAGGTGCTAAAAGAAGCCTTAAACAGCTTCCATGGTGTAGCCACACCGGAGTTTTTCCTTCCAGTGTGGTCTGGCAATATTTTATAAATGGTGTTAAATATTTTAGCCAGCTAAAAGACTTTCGATAGCTAAACGGTAACCGTCCATACCAAAACCCGTCAACACGCCTTTGCAGTTTTTACCAGTCAAAGAAACATGCCGAAACTCTTCTCTGGCATAAATATTTGAAACGTGCACTTCAACAACTGGTGTTTTAATCGCCGCAATGGCATCAGCAATGGCAACTGAAGTATGCGTATAGCCTCCCCCATTTAAAATTACCCCATCAAAAGAAAAACCAACCTCATGTAATTTATTAATTAGTTCACCTTCAACATTACTTTGGTAATAACTGAGTTCAACTGTTTTAAATCTATCCTGTAATTCAATAAAATAAGCTTCAAAAGTCATATTTCCGTAAACCCCAGGCTCACGTGTTCCCAATAAATTTAAATTAGGCCCGTTAATAATTTGTATCTTCATCCATTCAAACTTAGCCTTAAAAACTAATACTATAAAATTTTTCTGTGATTAATTACCCCATTCAAACGGCATTTAAGAATTACCTCAGGCTGGAACGCGGATTATCTCCAAATTCTGTAGATGCTTATATAAATGATGTAAGTAAACTATTTCAATATTATGAAACATTAGATAAGAAGCTCAGCGTAAAGGACGTTACAGAAAATGACTTGCATGCATTTGTATCCTGGCTGGCAGAGCTTGGTATGTTACCGAATACACAAGCCAGGGTAATTGCCGGTCTAAAATCATTTTTTGGTTACTTGATTACAGAAGAGCTAATTAATCTTGATCCTTCATCCTCCTTAGAATCACCTAAAATTAGCCGGTCGCTCCCCGATATTCTAAATGTTATAGAAATCAATTCGTTAATTGACGCCATAGACGCCTCAAAACCTGAAGGGATGCGTAATAAGGCAATCATTGAAGTATTATATGGCTGTGGATTGCGTGTTTCTGAGCTGATCACTTTAAAAATCTCCGAGCTCCATGCCACAGAAGAATATATCAGGGTGATTGGAAAAGGCAATAAAGAGCGGATTATCCCAATAGGATCTAATGCGCTTAAATTTATTGATATTTATCTCAGCCAGGTAAGAGTACACCTGAGTATAAAAAAAGGTGACGAAGATTTTGTGTTTTTGAACAAATTAGGTACACGCATATCCCGAATTACTATTTTTAAAATTGTTAAAGCACTTGCTGAAAAAATTGGATTGAAAAAAACGATCAGCCCACACACTTTCAGGCACTCTTTTGCTACCCACCTGATAGAGGGTGGTGCAGATCTACGCGCGGTACAGGAAATGCTGGGCCATTCCAGTATTACCACAACAGAAGTTTATACACATTTGGATAAAGATTATCTTAAAGGCGTGATCACTTCTTTTCATCCGCGCACTTAATTGATTATTTTATTTAACCCTTAGATACCTGATAAAACTTCTGTTTAAATAGTGCAGCAAATCATCCTGTCCTTGCCTTGCATATCTTTTTTTAATACAATGTCTGTGAATCCTTTATCTACTAACATCTCTATCATTTCCTTACCTAAATATTCATTGATCTCAATGAATAGTTTTCCTGATGGATTTAAATTTATTTTAGCAAAATCAGCAATACTTTTATAAAAAATCAGAGGATTTTCATTGGTCACAAATAAAGCTAAATGTGGCTCATATTGCAATACATTCTGATGCATTTCTTTGCGTTCATCTTCAGTAATATATGGTGGGTTACTTATAATCAGATCATATTTCAGCCCAGATTCATACTGACAAATGTCTGCCTCTATAAAATTAATGGAAACTTCATTAGAAATTGCATTCTGTTTTGCCACATTTAAGGCATCAGCAGATATGTCCAGTGCCTCTACCCCTATTTCTGCCCGTAATTTTTTCAGTGCAATGGCAATACATCCACTCCCCGTCCCAATATCAAGTAAACTTAATGCTTTACCCTGCTGCCCATCTATAGTTTGCAAAATCCATTCTACCAATTCTTCCGTTTCTGGTCTGGGAATCAATACAGAACTGCTTACTTTAAATTTTAAACCATAAAACCAGGCCTCAGAGAAAATGTGCTGTACCGGTTTACCCATTATTAATTCTTTTCTGATACGATCAAAATTACTGAAGAGTTCTTCAGAAACGTATTCGTTTTGGTGTATCAATAGCTCAGAACGGCTCCAGCCACAAAGATGCGCTGTTACCATGTAGTATAACTGTTTTGATTCTTCCCGATCGTAAAGAGCGTTCAATTCTTGAATAAATTGGTTCTCCAGTTGCTTAAAATCCATCAAAAGCAAAAGTAAGGAATAATGTTGCATCTGGATGTTTGAAATATTTCTATACCTCATAAATTGAAGTTACTTTTGCGTTATGAGCGATGAGTTGTACATGAAACGCTGCCTTGAACTTGCCGAACTGGGCAATGGAGAAGTAAGTCCCAATCCTTTAGTGGGATGCGTGATCGTTAGCGGAGGAAAGATTATCGGAGAAGGCTACCATAAAAAATATGGACAAGCACATGCAGAAGTAAATGCCATTAATTCTGTTTTAGAAAAGCATGGAGATCTTGCTGCAGCCTTGTTAAAGGAAGCTACCGCTTATGTGAGCCTGGAACCCTGCGCCCATTTTGGTAAAACCCCGCCATGTGCAGATCTGCTTATCCGTTACCAGGTAAAAAAAGTAGTGATCGGTACCCCTGATCCATTTCCAGATGTAGATGGTAAAGGAATTGGTAAATTGACAAATGCTGGAATTGAAGTAGTCAGTGGTGTATTAGAAAAAGAATGCAGGCAGGTTAACCGTCGTTTTTTTACCCGTATTGTCCAGCAGCGGCCCTACATTATTTTAAAATGGGCAAGGACAGCTAATGGATACTTTGCTCCTCATAACTCTGTTCAATCCTGGATAAGCGGCCCATTGGCTAAAAAGCTTGTCCATCAATGGAGAACCGAAGAAGATGCGATCCTGGTGGGCAAGAAAACAGCACTCGCAGATAATCCACAGCTAAGTTCCAGAGAATGGCCGGGTAAAAATCCGGTTAGGATTATAATAGACCGTATGTTAGAAGTGCCTGAAGATTATCATATTTATAATGATCAAGCAAAAACAGTGATCTTTAATGAGCAAAAAACTGACGTATCTGGTAATATTCATTTTATACAGATGGAAGATATGCAATATTATTTGCCTCAAAAAATTGCTTTTCAGTTGTATCTAATGGATATACAATCCATTATTATCGAAGGTGGTGCAAATATTCTTAATCAATTCATCGCTGCTGGCCTTTGGGATGAAGCAAGGGTTTTTAATTCTTCAAATAGTTGGGATACAGGTATTTTATCACCACAGATCAATGGCAGGATTACCTCAGTTACTGAACTGGACAATGATCAGGTAACCATTTATGAAAACTACGTAACTAAATGATATACATATTATTAAGCATAAGCTGCAGCGTAACTGTAGCCGTGTTACTGAAGCTTGCCAAACGTTATCAGATCAACGTATTACAAGCGGTGATGTGGAATTACCTCGCTGCAATTATTTTAAGCTGCATTTTTTTTAAGCCTGATTTACAGTCTGCTTTCGCTATAGTACCTTCTAAAATAGTAATGGCACTAGGCATCCTGCTTCCGGTTTTATTTCTTATACTCGCTGCCTCAGTAAGAAATATTGGAATTGTTAAAACCGATATATCCCAGCGACTATCCCTCTTTATTCCCATTTTGGCGTCCTTATTCATATTTGGAGAACATTTTAGCGATTATAAGATCGCAGGATTAATTGTAGGTTTTGTAGCGATTATTTTAACACTGATCAAAAAATCAAGTATTAAAGCTGAAACCTATTCCATTATTTACCCTATTCTTGTATTTGTAGGATTTGGTGTAATCGACGTACTGTTTAAACAACTGGCACTAGATAAATCAATTCCTTACACTACAGCCATGTTAATTGCTTTTTGCATTTCCTTTATGGTAGCCTTGATCATCCTGATCTATACGGTAACTGTTAAAAAACATAAGATACAATTGGTCAACTTCCTCTGTGGCATGGTATTGGGCTGTTTTAATTTTGGAAATATTCTTTTTTATATGAAAGCGCACCGGGCGATGAGTGAGAATCCTTCTACAGTATTTGCAGCCATGAACATGGGTGTTATCATTTTAGGCAGTTTAGTAGGCGTTGTTATCTTCAAAGAAAAGGTAAGCCGGCTAAATTATGCAGGCATAACCCTTGCATTAATCGCTATACTGCTCATCACTTTATCCCAGCAACATGCTGTTTGATGATACCTATAAGACTATAGACCAGTCAGCAGAGGGTTTATTTAAAGACAAAGGAAGTAAATTCATTGCTTTCGCCTATCCAATTGTATCTGAGCAGGAAGTTAAGCCCTTATTATTAAAATTAAGGGCAGAACATACCAAAGCAAACCATTTTTGCTATGCTTACCGGCTCAGTCCGGACCGTAATGTTTTTCGTGTTAATGATGATGGAGAACCATCGGGAACAGCTGGCAGGCCTATTCTGAATGCCTTATTGTCGGCTGATATTACCAATGTTCTGATCGTAGTTGTACGTTATTTTGGCGGTACACTATTAGGCGTTCCTGGTTTAATTAATGCGTACAGATCGGCTGCTGCTGAGGCACTTACAGTTTCTGTGGTCTTAGAGAAAACCGTAAATGACAGTTATGAGATTAAGTTTGATTATCTGGCTATGAATGATGTGATGCGATTGGTGAAAGAAGAGCAGCTTCATGTGATTGAACAACAGTTTGATAATGATTGCAGCATTAAATTTGAAGTTAGAAAATCACAATTAAATAAAGTGCTTTCCCGGCTTGAAAAACAAACCGGTGTAAAGTTAAAGTATTTGGGTACGGTTTAATTCTACAATATAGGTACCATCCCGCTCATAAAGAACTACCAATTAAAAATACAGTTATAAACAAGATAAATAAATTGATTATGCAAAAATTATCAGAAGCAGATTTAATAATTAACCCGGATGGAAGCATTTATCATTTAAATTTGCTGCCTGGAGATGTTGCAAACACTGTAATTACTGTGGGTGATCCTGACCGGATCTCTGAAGTTACCAAACATTTTGACCGCATTGAACTCAAGAAAGGAAAAAGAGAATTCCTTACTCAAACTGGATATATTGGACATAAACGGATCACTGTAATTTCTACAGGAATTGGTACAGATAATATTGATATTGTATTTAATGAATTAGATGCATTAGTCAATATTGATTTTGATACACGTGAAGTAAAAGATCAGTTAACTTCATTAAACATCATTAGAATAGGAACATCCGGGGCTGTACAGTCAGATATTCCCATGGGTACAATATTGGCTTCGAGCTTTGGATTGGGGCTGGATGCACTAATGCATTATTATATACACCATGTTCCTGAACAGGAGACCGCATTATTTGAACACCTCATAAAACATTTTGAAAGCTTGCAGGCAGTTCATCCATATCTCACTGCTGCAGATAATGAATTGCTAAATACAATAGGCCGCGGATTAGAACAAGGAATTACTGTTACCGCACCTGGTTTCTACGCACCCCAGGGCAGGCAGGTCAGAGCGCAAAATGCAGTACCTGATTTTGTAAAAAAATTACAAAGCTTTACTTATAAAGACTACCGGATCACTAACCTGGAAATGGAAACTGCGGGGATCTATGCTTTAGCAAAAATTCTTGGACATAAAGCACTATCTGTGAATGCTATTCTAGCCAGCCGGGTAAACTATCAATTTAGTAAAGAACCAAGTGTAATCGTAGATAAAGCAATCCAGCTGGTGCTGGAGAGAATTACTGAAATACCTGCCTAGACATTGAATGCTGCCCTAAAATCTGTATAAGGCAGATATTAATTACAACTAAGTTATATCGAACAACAATATGCCTATTCCGTCACCAATGACTAAAAGAAAACACTTCTTTCTAATTTTACTGCTTGGTTCCCTTACCGCATTGGGGCCATTTTCTATCGACATGTACTTGCCGGGCTTTCCTGCAATTGCAAAAGACCTGCATACCACAGTAGCTAAAGTATCTCTTTCCCTGTCCGGTTTTTTTATTGGCATCTCTGCAGGACAGTTACTTTATGGCCCCCTGCTTGATCGTTTTGGCAGAAAGAAACCTCTCTATATTGGTTTAGTAGTTTATATTATCTCTTCTATCGGATGTGCTTATGCTACAAGTATTGATGCTTTAATCATTCTTCGTTTTATACAGGCGGTTGGAAGCTGTGCAGCTGCTGTAGCTTCTATTGCAATGGTCAGGGATTTATTCCCGGTCAGTGAAAATGCAAAAGTATTTGCACTTCTGATGTTAGTTGTAGGTGTTTCTCCAATGATTGCTCCAACAGTTGGCGGTTACGTAACTACTGCTTTCGGATGGCATTCTGTATTTCTTGTGCTTACGCTGCTCGGCCTTGTTAATCTTGTTGCCAGTATTTTTGGATTGCCCGAAAGTTATCAGCCAGATAAAACTATATCACTAAAACCAAAGCCCATTATCACTAATTTTATAGCGGTATTGCGTGAGCCTCAGTTTTATACCTATGCATTTACAGGTGCAATGGCTTTTGCAGGGCTCTTTGCATATGTTGCAGGCTCACCCCTGCTTTTTATGGATATTTTTGCTGTAAAAGAAGAAACGTACGGATGGATTTTCGCCTTCTTGTCTATTGGCTTAATTGGGTCAAGCCAGTTAAACACGGTCATGCTAAAAAAATACAGCAGTGAGCAACTGATATTTGCAGCGCTAATCTGCCAGGCTATTACCGGAATCGTATTTGTTACGGGGAGTATCAATGGCTGGTTTGGGCTTGCTGAAACAATTGGCCTTTTATTTATATTTTTAAGCTGCCTTGGCTTTGCCAGTCCTAACACCTCCGCCTTGTCTCTTGCCCCTTTTAGTAAAAATGCAGGCAGTGCCTCTGCGTTAATGGGAGCTGTTCAAATGGGATTAGGAACATTGGCATCTATTGGTGTCAGTTTGTTTGACACCAGGTCTTCCTTGCCCATGGTTGCAATCATGGCTTCCACTTCAATATTAGCCTTATCTATACTCTATTTTGGCAGAAAGAACATCACTCATAAAATAGTTGCAAATAAAGATGCAGCAGCTGTATTTCATTAATTGATTTTAGCGTTATTAACCCATAAAGTCATGCGTCATCAAAAAATTGCAAAACAAAAAATGAACGCAGATGTTCAATTTAAACATCTTAATGGAAACCTATGTCAAATATTATGTTAAATAAACTCACACATAACCTATCGGTAATTGCAGCTAAAAAATTATTAGAAACTAATAAAGATGAAAATTTTGGTACTGCAAAAAGAGTAGTCTCCATCCTTGCAGGTGCTTACATTTTCCAAAGAGGAATCAAAGCTATAGTTAAGCATCCAATAATTGGAATTCAGGAAGCATTTTTAGGAGGTTTTCTAATTTATGATGCAGTAAATAGCATCAGGGCGGCTTATCCCCGTAAACCTACCGAACCACAGATCAGAAGGAATCAAATTCAGGGCAATGATCCAAATTCGCCTGCCCCTGCATTTGTTTAATACATCACACCCTGCCCGTCTATATAATTAACATTTAAGCTGGCAGGGTTATGATTTATTTACAAACATGTTTCCAAGATTTTCATAAAAAATAATCAATTCAAAAAGCATTTTACGCATGCTTACCGAAAGCCTGAAAATATTCTTTTCAGTTTCTGTCATAATCATATTGTCCTGGAACTTAATAATCAATTGTAAAAGTCTAATAGTTAAGCCCCCTGCTTCAATTAGCTGATGTCTGATATAAACTTTATAAGAGGTATTAAATATCAGGATATCTCTGGATGCACAAGACTTGATCCGTTCAAATTCTGAATGTATAAAATCTTCACCGCTCCATAGTTTATTCGTTTTATTATCATCCTCAAGGCTGTCAACCAGATCTTTTAAGGCATCAAATTCATCGTAACTCGCTGCGAAATCTATATAAGGCATAATGTTTAGTTTAATGATCTTAGTTATTAATTATTGCAATTTTTTTTTAGAATTTTCATCCTTATTTTTTTTAAACTCTTATCCTTCAGTTGTCTAACTCTTTCTTTGCTTAAGTTAAACAAAATTGCAATAGCATCAAGAGTTAAAGGTTCAATCCCGTTGAGACCAAAATAAAATTTTAAAATTTCCCGCTCCCTTACAGATAATATACCTAATATAATGCCAACTTCCTGAATACCAGCGTTTGCATTTAGTATATCATCGGCTCCAGCAACATTTACCGGGATCACATCTAATAAGGTTGTACCTATTTCGTGATTCAATACCTCATCCAGCGAAAGAGATTTCCTTGCTTGCTTTAAATGATCGGATACTTTATGTTCTTTCATACTTACAGCCACTGATAGCTCATTTGCTGTAGGAAAACGCTCAAGCTGCTGTTCCAGTATCGACTTAAACTTATTTAGCCGGGTAATAGAATTAATTAGGTTAAGCGGTAAACGTACAATTCTGGTTTGTTCAGCAATAGCCAGCAGGATAGACTGCCGGATCCACCAAACTGCAAAAGAAATAAATTTAAATCCTTTTGTTTCATCAAATTTAGATGCAGCCTTGATCAAACCTAAGTTTCCTTCATTGATCAGGTCACCTAAACTCAATCCCCTATGCTGATATTTCTTAGCTACAGAGACTACAAACTTTAAATTGGTGCTGACCAGGTATTTTAATGCTACTGGATCACCACTTTTAATTCTTGTGGCCATTTCTACTTCCTGCTGAATACTAAGCACAGGTATTTTACCAATCTCAGATAAGTATTTGTTAAGGGAACTGGTATGGCGCTCGGTGATCGAATGACCTATGATTAATGCTCTCATAAACTGTTTGAATAGAGAACAAATATGATTTACAACAATACAAAATACTAAAAGTATATCCACAGCCGGGAATAATAATATAAATCACTATTTAAAATGGATAATATACAGTTCTTAACTTAACTCATGTGTTAAACTGAAATTAATAATATTACAAATATGCTTGTTAAATTATATTAATGATTTAAATTATCTCGTTATATTTACAATTAAATATATTTAATAATGATTGATACACTTAACAAGACAGATATAATAATTTTAAAATTGTTACAGGATGACTCTTCTTTGTCTAATAAACAGATTGCAGGTATTTTAAATAAATCATCAACTACCGTTTCTAACCGCATTAAACTATTAAAAGCGAAAGGTTTTATCGTTAAAACAATAGCAATTTTAGATCCGTTCAAATTGAATCAAAAGATCCATGGTTACCTTTATCTGGCTTTAAAAGATGCTACAGAAAAAGCAGCCGGGCGTTTCAAAGAAGAAGTTACACAGATCAAAGGAATCAGGGAATATACGAAGATTGGCTCCAGGCTAAATGTTAAATTGAAGGTAATTACCCAGGATATGTCTTCATTTGCCTCCATCATTCAAAAAATCACAAACCTTGAAGGAGTAAAAGATTTGGAAAGCTATGTAGTTTATGAAACGATTATCATGGATTCTGGCATCTCATTCTAGTATTATCATTAAAACTGATCATCAGACACCTGATATTTAACATTTGTATGGTGATCAGCTTTTCTATAAATCATTTAAAAATCCAAAATTCTTATGAAAACATTTAAATTTGTACCACAATGTCAACTATGCTACGTAAAGTCAATTCTTACCTCGGAATATTTCTTTTATATACCTTATCTCTATTACCATTAAGGATACTCTACGTTTTTGCTGCCTTACTCCACTGGACACTTTACTACCTGGTCAAATACCGTAGAGTAGTGGTGCGTGATAATCTAAGGAGTTCCTTTCCAGAAAAGCCCCTGGCAGAAATCATTCAGATCGAGAAACGGTTCTATAAGTATTTAGCTAACCTTATTTTTGAAGTCGTGAAAATGACAACTATTTCTGAAAAAGAGCTGAAAAAACGCTACATTTTTAAAAATATAGATCTGATGAATGCTTATTTCGAGCGCGGTGAAAGTGTGTTAGCCTGTTCTGCCCACTATGGGAACTGGGAATGGGGAACATTAGCCATAGGATTACATGTTAAAGCAGCAAATTATGCAATTTACAAACCACTCACAAATAAGACTTTTGATGCGTGGTTTCGTAAAATCAGGACAAGATTTGGCAATCACATGATCGCTATGCGGCAAACATACCGGGCGTTAAGTACAAGTAAGAACAGTCCTTCTTTATTTCTATTTGGCAATGACCAGGCACCCCCTAAAGAAGAATCTCATTATTGGATTGACTTTTTGAATCATCCAACCTCTATTCAGTTAGGTGTGGAGAAGATTGCTATAAAAACAAACAGGCCAGTCTTTTATCTAAAATTAAAAGTAATAAGAAAAGGTTATTACGAATTAGATTGCATACCACTTTGTTTACATCCTGAACGTACTTCCGGACATGAGATTACTCATCTTCATGCCCGTTTTCTGGAAGAGATTATCAGGGAAGAGCCTGCTTATTGGTTATGGAGCCACCGCCGCTGGAAACATCTTCCTGTAGTCACTAATCCGTAACTTCAAGCTGGAGGATCTCGGTAGTTAATGCTCTCACCTGGTTAGTCAGGTCAGGATCATTACTCAAAGCTTTTCCATAAGAAGGAATCATTACTTTTAGTTTTTGCTGCCATGCTGTACTTTTCATTTCCTCAGAAAAGCAACGCTCCATTAGCTCAAGCATAATAGAAACAGCTGTAGAGGCACCAGGTGAGGCACCTAGCAATGCTGCAATAGAGCCATCAGCCGCAGATACCACTTCAGTACCAAACTCTAATATGCCACCGTGCTGCGCATGTTTTTTAATAACCTGTACCCGCTGGCCAGCAGTTTCTAATTCCCAATCTTTCATTTCCGCATCCGGCAGATATTCACGCAAAGCCTGCATCCTATCTTCAGGTGACTGTCTTACCTGGTCAATCAGGTATTTTGTTAGAGGAATATTATCTAGTCCTGCCGCAATCATAGGGCGGATATTATTTACTTTAATAGATAAAGGAAGGTCAAGCAATGATCCGTTTTTCAAAAAACGGGTAGAAAATCCTGCATAAGGACCAAAAAGTAATGCTTTCTTACCGTCAATCATCCTGGTATCTAAATGGGGAACAGACATTGGCGGAGAACCTACCGCTGCCTTTCCATAAACTTTAGCATGATGGCGTTCAATCACTTCCTGATTTACACATTTTAACCATTGCCCGCTTACAGGGAAACCTCCAAATCCTTTTCCTTCGGGGATATCAGATTTCTCCAGCAAAGGCAAAGAACCACCACCTGCACCAATAAAAACAAACTTTGCTTTTACCTTTTTCTTATCACCAGTAGATGCATTTTTAACTTTTAGCTCCCAAAGTCCGTCTTTCTGTTTCAGCTTACGTACTTCCTGGTTAAATTCCATTGCAATACCTGGTTTAGTTTGCAGCGTTTGAAAGATCATCCTGGTCAGTGCACCAAAATTCACATCGGTACCTAGTAACATCCTGGTTGCTGCTACTTTATCTTCTTCAGAACGGCCCTCCATTACTAATGGCATCCAATCTGCAAGTTGTTTAGGATCTTCCGAATAGGTCATTCCTTTAAACAGTTCACATTTTAATAAACCAGCAAAGCGTTTTTGCAGAAAATCAACATTTTTTTCTCCCCAAACAAAACTCATATGCGGGATACTTTTAATAAAGTTATCCGGAGAATCTACTAAGTTTTGCTGTACAAGGAATGACCAAAATTGCTTAGATACCTCAAAAGATTCTGCAATTGCAATTGCCTTCACCGTTTCTACCGAGCCATCTGCAAGCTGGGGAGTATAATTTAATTCACAAAATGCCGAATGCCCTGTACCTGCGTTATTCCAGGCATCTGAACTTTCTGCGGCTGCAACATCCAGCCGCTCATAAATCTCGATAGTGATTTCAGGAGATAACTCTTTTAAAAGTATACCGAGCGTTGCACTCATAATACCGGCACCAATTAACACTACATCAACTGCTTTATCTGAATTAGGATTTTTACTGGTCATGTAAGGGATAGATAATGTACTCTTTTTTTATATTGGGAACAAAATTAATATAATGACCGATAGTTAAGCCTTATTTTTATACTTTCTAAGTAATATTTTGACGAATAACTGATAATCTATAAAAAAATTAGCGTATCTGGCCATTTCCTCTAATTACCCATTTATAACTAGTCAGCTCAGCAAGCCCCATTGGCCCGCGGGCATGAAGTTTTTGCGTGCTTATTCCTATTTCTGCACCCAGGCCAAACTGTCCGCCATCAGTAAAGGCCGTGGAAGCATTCGCATAAACAGCTGCTGCATCAACTGCAGTCAAAAAATGGATAATCTGTATTTCATCTTCAGCAATAATAGCTTCGCTATGTTTCGAGCTGTACGTTGCAATATGAGATAGCGCTTCCTCCATGCCTGATACTGTTTTAACAGACATTTTATAATCCAGAAACTCGGTTCCATAATCTTCAGGCCCTGCATGCTTCAGTAAATCATCCGGATAGAATTTTTTTAATACTGTATAAGCAGGTTCATCTGCATAGATTTGAACAGATTTACTGCCAAGTGGGGCGGTGATTTCTGCTAAGTCGTTTAAGCGTTCCTGATGAATTAAAAGACAGTCTAGAGCATTACAAACACTTACTCTGCGTGTTTTTGCATTAAAAATAATATCTTTTGCTTTTTCTTTATCACCCGACTTATCAAAATAGGTATGAACAATTCCTGCACCAGTTTCAATCACAGGTACTTTGCTGTTTTCACGAACATAATTAATAAGCGACTGGCTACCTCTTGGAATAATGACATCCACATAGCTGCTGGCATTAAGCAGCGCAGCTGTCGCTTCCCGTTCAGCTGGCAAAAGTACAGCCACATTGCGATCAACATGATGTATGTCAAGTACCTCATGGATCACCTTCATCAATGCAAGATTAGAAAATTCAGCATCGCTCCCTCCTTTTAATACGGCAACATTTCCAGTTTTAAAACAGAGTGAAAATACATCCACGGTAACATTTGGCCGGGCTTCATAAATCACCCCTACCACTCCTAAAGATACCCTGACTTTCTTAAATTCTAAACCATTTGGCATCGTCTTATCAGACATCACCTCTCCTAGCGGACTCTCCATTGCCGCCACGGTTAATGTCTCTGCTGCAATTTCAGAAATCCGTGTATGGGTAAGTTTTAAACGGTCATATTTAGGATCATCAGCAGGCATCTTTTCCAAATCCTTTACATTAGCTAAAAGAATATTATCTGCCTGCAAAACAAGACTTTCTGCAATGGCAGTTAATACTTTATTTACTTTTTCTTTATCCAGCTGGTAGAACATCTGGCTGGCTTTTAAGGCCCTTTCAAAATATATTTGATATTTCATCTCCTGGTTAGCAAACTCCATAAAAGTAGTTATAATGGATTAGAGGCTTTTGTCCCTTTTGTCCCGTTTTTTCTTTTGCTTTATCAGATCCATATTCTGCAATACCCAATCCAATCAGCACATCTTGCTCATCTAAAATCCTAACAATGTCTCCTTTCTGAAAAACAGAAAGTACATCCAGTAACCCAACTGGCAGCAAACTGCGTGCTTCACCAGAAACTAGTGCAGCTGCAGCTCCCTGGTTAACTCTTACACTTCCTGTAGCCGCTTGTTCAGAATGGGCAATCCACTTTTTCTTGCCTGATTTGTTTTTATCAGGAACAAAATAAGTATGCACTACAGTTTTGTCGATGATTCCTGGTAACACATCATTGTGGGTTCCGTTAGCAATATGAACAGGGATTCCTAATTTTGCTGCTTTCTGCGCCATTCCTAGTTTAGTGATCATCCCACCTCTTCCAGAAGTAGACCTTCCCTTGCTAATATAAGCTTCCACATGGGCGTCATCCCGTTTAATCTCCTGGATGATATGGGCATGTGGTGATTTTGGGTCACCATTATAAATCCCATCCACATTAGATAAAATAATCAATGCATCTGCATCTAGCATAGAAGCTACCAAGCCAGCAAGTTCATCATTATCGGTAAACATCAGTTCAGTCACAGAAACCACATCATTTTCATTTACAATAGGGATGACATCATGTTTAAGCAAAATTGACAAGCAACTTTTGATATTTAAATAATGTTTACGGTCACGAAAATCCTCTTTAGTCACTAAGACCTGCGAGCATAACATCTGTTCTTTTTGAAATAAAGAGAAGTAAGTATTGATGAGCTTAATTTGACCGATAGAAGCAAGTAACTGCCTTGCAGCAATAGCATCTTGTTTTTCTGAGACCGTAATCAGGCTCCTGCCCGATGCTACAGCGCCAGAGGAAACTAAAATTACCGTAATCCCTCTTCTTTTTAAGGCAACAATCTGGTCCACCAGTTGCGCAATCCGGCATTCATCCGGTAATCCATTAGTTTGAGTGAGTACATTAGAACCGATCTTAACCACGATTCTTTTATAGGCGGAGGTCATAATTATAGTAAATAGGATACAACAAGATAAGAATTTCTAACGTTTGTTTTTTACAAAAGGGCAATCAATGCTGTCCATCCCGTTTGATGGCTAGCTCCTAAACCTTTTCCATTATCCCCATCAAAATACTCATGGAATAAAATATAATCTTTAAAATGCGGATCATGGTTATATTTTGGGTGACCGCCCATTGCGGGTCGTTCACCAGCCTCATTTTTTAAAAAGATACCTTTTAAGCGCTTGCTGATTAAGTTTGCAATGGCAGCCAAACTGAAGTATTCTCCAGATCCTGTAGGGTATTCTACTTTAAAATCATCGGTATAGTACTCCTGGAAGTTTTTTAACGATTCTATAATCAGGTAATTTACCGGCATCCAAACTGGTCCGCGCCAATTGCTATTGCCTCCAAACATGCTAGAATCACTTTCTGCAGGAATATATTTAACGGAATAATCTATCCCATCCAGCTGGTAATTAAACGGATGCTCCGAATAGGCCTTAGACAAGGAACGAATCCCATAATCAGAGAGAAATTCATTGGGATCTAACATTCGTTTAAGCAGCAATTTCATCCGGTGCCCGCGCAGGAGCGATAATAAATGCTGGTTATTTCCTTTGGTATCTGTCCAGTGACTTACTAATTTCACCAAATCAGGCCGCTGGGACATAAACCATTCTAACTGCGCTTTAAGCTTAGGGAGTTTTTCCCATTGTTCCTCATTAAAAACTACTTGGGCAAACATAGGGATTAAGCCTACCATACTGCGCAAGCGTAATCGATCTGAGCCACCATCGGGTTTCCTGAGCATATCATAGTAAAAACCATCTTCATCATCCCACAATCCACAAGAGTCTTCTCCCATACTAGAGATAGAACCTGCAATGTATAAGAAATGCTCTGCAAACTTAATAGCCATATCTTCAAAAACTGACTGCTGTAAAGCAATCTCCATGCTTATTTCCAGCATATTCAGCGCATACATCGCCATCCAGCTAGTACCATCAGCTTGTTCCAGAAAACCTCCGCCTGGTACTGGCTGGCTCCGGTTAAAAACGCCTACATTATCAAGGCCTAAAAATCCACCCTCAAAAATATTGTTCCCTTCACTATCCTTCTGGTTTACCCACCAGGTAAAATTTAACAAAAGCTTATTAAAAACAATGATCAGGAAATCCAGATCACCCTTTCCTTTGCTTTTTTTATCAGATTGATAGACATGCCAAACTGCCATTGCGTGTACAGGTGGATTTACATCCCCAAAATCCCATTCATAAGCTGGTAGCTGCCCACTAGGGTGCATATACTTTGCACTGACCATCAGCTTTAATTGTTCTTTTGCAAAATCAGGATCTAAAGCCGCAAGGCTGATACAATGAAAAGCCAGGTCCCATGCCGCAAACCATGGATACTCCCATTTATCGGGCATAGATAAGATATCGGCGGCAACAAAATGCTTCCAGTGTGAATTTCTACCTTTCTTTCTTTTTTCAGGCGGTATGGGCTGGCCTGGGTCACCTTTTAACCACCGGTTTACATCATAACTATAAAACTGCTTGTTCCAGAACATCCCTGCCCAAGCCTGGCGCTGCATGCTGCGTTCATCTTTGGTAGCAGCAACTTGCTGTTTCTCCAGGTAAAAGGCATCAGTTTCAGCGATTCTTAAGTTAAAAATCTCTGTAAAATCAACAAATGGATTTGAAATTTTTGTTTTACTCAGCCGGATATTGATCTCGTGGCTTTCTCCTGGCTCTAAAATTAAATGGTGCCAGATTCCAACTTTAGTTCCGCTTTGATCTGGGTTAACTGCATTTAAGTCACCATTAACAATCCGGTTATGAATGCCATCTTTCACATATGGCGTAAGGTTACCAACTCCGTATAACAGGGCGTTATTGGTTTCATTATTGGTAAATAAAAACTTTGGGTTACCACTGTTATAACAATGATAATCAGATAAATTATCAGATCTTAATAATAGCGTTTCACGGCCCTGATTCAGGATTTCCGGTTTAACTGCTTCCTGATCAAAAGACCAGGTATTGCGATACCATAATTGTGGGATAACATCTATTGCTGTGCGATCTGCACTGCGGTTAATTAAGGTATATCTAATCAGAATATCTTCTTCACTCTTCTTTGCATATTCAATAAAGACATCCACATACTCATCCTGGTCAAACAGCCCGGTATCAATCAATTCAAACTCAGGTTCTGTTTTACTTCTTTTTGCATTCTCGTCAATCAGCTGCTGATAGGGAAATGCAAGCAGTGGATATTTATACAGCATTTTCATATAGCTGTGTGACGGATTTCCATCCAGGTGATAATAAATCTCCTTCACATCCTCGCCATGATTACCCTGTTCATTTGTTAAACCAAACAGGCGCTCCTTTAAGATCTCATCCTTTCCATTCCAAAGCGCCAATCCTGCACAAAGTATTTGCTGGTCATCACTAAAGCCTCCTAACCCCTCTTCTCCCCATCGGTAAGCCTTGCTTCTGGCCATTTCATGACTTACATGATTCCAAACATCATCATCAGCGCTATAATCCTCCCTTACAGTCCCCCATTGACGGTCGCTAAGATAAGGCCCCCATTTTAGCCAATTTGCTTTACCTGCATAATGGTCCTGGATACGCTGCTGCTCTGTATTTTTCTGATCACTGGAGTTCATCTCCCAATAATAGCGATTGTAAGCCTAATAAAAGGCACAAAGCTAAAGTTTTTCTATGGGCTTGTCTTGCAAGTCTACGATCATAGAAGAAATCTCTACGGTAAACCATTCCTTAAATATCTTATAGGTACGTTTCTGAGGCCAATCGTTTTCATCGGTATGAAAATCATTCATTTCATTTTTGAAAATCTGGTCAAAATTGCGCTTTAGCCAGCTTTCAATTTTCGCGGTAGTCTGCATTTCTTTAACCAGGTAAACTGTCCCCTCATCATTAGGAATAACCGGAAATTCTGGAGCAACATAATTTATCCAGTCGTAAAATGGTTTTTTTGCTTTAACCAAAATCGCATTCCGGTTAATCGTTTCATAGTATAGGGTTGGCTCAATCATGATTTTGCAGATATATTGGCTGCAAACATATCTAAAACTTTCCTGATATTACCAATCCTGCACCCCTATTCTGATAAACAGGAAGGATAACCAGATCTGTTTTTTTCTTGCCCATCACCATTTTTTTGAGTGATGGATATACTAAATATGCAAACTTAGTAGAAAGCACTCCAATTCCAGCACCAGCAACTACATCACTAAACCAATGATAATTTTTATAAATCCGCAATACAGCAGTAGCTGACGCTGCACCATACCCACCAACGGTATACCAAATGGACTGGTCACCATATTCCTGGCTTAAAAACTCAGCATAAGCAAATGCCGAGGCGGTGTGTCCTGAAGGAAAAGAATAATCATTTAACCGGTTAGGCCTTATTCTATTACTACTGCGCTTCAAAATTAAGACAGTCCCGTTATTTATTGTACTGGCCAGCAAAAATAAAGCAGTCTTATCACCAATCCTGTTCTTGCTTTTCACCCCAACCAGATCAAGTCCAAAAGCAGCCGCTGCGGGTACGTAACGCATATAATCATCAACTTTTGTACGGTATCCCGGATGGTGTTCTTTCGCCTGCTCAAAAAGATAATTGTCTACCTTGCGAAACAGATTTGAATTGAGTGCAACAAATCCATAGGTAACTGCTACGGCGCCTGGTATAAAGGCAGTAAGTTTAGGTTTTTGATAAGCTGGAATAGAATCTTGTGCATTTGCTTGCACCGCAGCACATCCGGTAAGTAAAAATAAGAACGGTACGAATTTATCAAATATCATATATACAAGGTAAGTACCAAATCAATATGATTCAGCAGTTGTAATAGTTAATTCCAGATTGGAAACAGTTAAGCTACAAAAAAGATTTGTTGGTTTGCATATAATTAGCAGTTATAACAGATAAAATATAACGCAGATTGGCATCATGTGGTATAAAACGTCTCCAAATGGTGGCTATTATAATTGTTCAATTTGATATTCAGGTGATTAATTTGTAAATTGGATATATAATATCACCAAATATTAAATCATATGAACAGATTACACAAAATTCAGGAATGGGCCGACAGGCACCATCCGAAATGGCTGGACTTTATCAGAATGGCGCTCGGTTTAATATTAATCTGGAAAGGAATTGCCTTTGCAATGAACCTGCAGGCATTTACCGGACTGATGGATAACGCCCGTCTGGGTACCGCAGTAACGATCAGCCTGATTGCACATCTAATTATTGTACTTCACATCATCGGTGGATTAATGATCGCATTAGGCACGCATACGCGGATGTTCTCTTTATTAAACATTCCAATTTTGCTGGTTGCAGTATGCTACATTAACGTACCCGGACACGTATTAAGGCCTTATGCAGAATTTTGGTTTTCATGCATGGTGCTCATTGGCTTAATCTGCTTTTTTATTGAAGGAGATGGTGTAATTTCTATTGAGCATCAAAAAGAAACAGTGCAACAGTAAGTTAGATTATATTTAATGTAATAAATGGCGTTTTTTTATCAATTAATTTTTATGAATAATTAAAATATGGACTGGTTTTTGAACTGCATTTATACCCTGGTAGCAGAACACAGCGCCAGTCCTTATTTTTGAAATAAACACCCTTAATCATAAAAACAAATTACCATGAATTACAAGAAATTATTAAACGACCACCTGGACCACCAAACTGATAAAACTCCTGTTGTTATTGCTTTATTAGCTGGATTAGCTGTAGGTGCTGCGATTGGTGTTCTTTTTGCACCAGCTAGTGGTTCTGAAACAAGAAACCTGATTTCTGACAAATCTAAAGATCTTGCAGATAGTGCTAAAGATAAATTGCAGACCTATAAAGAGAAAATTAAGACGGGCGCAGATCAATTTGCAGACGTTGCAAAAGATAAATACCAATCTTACAGTGAAAAAATCCAAACAGGTGCAGATGATCTTGCTGACTTAAAAGATAGAACAGTAGAAACTGTAAAAGCAAAATTCAATACCGCAAATGATGAATTATCTGATGCAGCAGACGAAATTAAAAACGCATAAGCTAAGCACAGGTTAGGATAAAAAATATAAAACCGGCTCCTGGCCGGTTTTTTTATGTTGTAGAAAATTTAGTTTTTGGTGCCTAAAGCAAGATAGATTTCGGCAAAAAGCAATCCGCTTCCCCCTCCATAATGAAGTATGATATGAATATCAGGATAAATCATGCAGACTTGCGCTGCAAGGTTTTTCTCTTGTTCATCTGTCAAACCTGCGCCAATCATCAAAATCTGGTATACGTTTTCTTTACAAGACGCCAGCGCCCCTGCAATGGTACTTACCCCGGTTGCTTTCCATGCTACATTGTTATTTAATAACCTTAAAACTGTAGCTAGAATAGATTCATTTGTACCTACAACCAGAATCTCTGTTTTGTGTTCAATCCCATCTTTTGTTTCCATAATTATAATTCCATTGGAACTTCCATAATTAAAAAATCAGCCTGATCAGAAGTTTTCACCGTAAAGCTATCTATATCCCAAATGCCATAACCATCGCGCCTGTCTAATAATTGTCCGTTTATTTCTAATTTACCTTCCAGTACAAAAATATAAGCACCGTTTCCTTTTTTATGAATTTGATAATCGATTGTACCGTCTTTATCCAGTTTGCCTAAATTAAACCAGGCATCCTGATGAATCCAGACTCCTGCATCATCTGCGTTTGGCGAAAGCACTTGTACCAGCTGGTTAGGCTTTGGTGTATCTATTTTAACCTGATCATATCTTGGCTCTACATTTCTTTTATTTGGAAAGATCCAGATTTGAAGAAACTTGACTGCTGCTGTTTTATCTTTATTATATTCTGTATGATAAATACCTGTGCCTGCACTCATGGCCTGTATTTCTCCAGGTTCAATAGTGGCTAAATTACCCATGCTGTCTTTATGCTGCAATGCACCTTCTAATGGAAGAGAAATGATCTCCATATTATCATGCGGATGATCGCCAAAGCCCATACCACCATCAACTGAATCATCGTTTAATACCCTTAAAGCACCAAACTGAATGCGCTCAGGATTAAAATAGCCTGCAAAACTAAAGGTATGATGGCTTTTTAGCCAGCCGTGATCTGCTCCGCCACGCGAATCTGCGGTATGTAATACTGATTGTGCCATGATGTATATTGATTAGGATTATGGCACAAATTTAACCGCAATAAATGATCCCCGTCTTACCATAGAATAAGAAATGAATATTTATTGCGGTTAATGAATAAAATTATAGTGACATTTTATAACCCAATGTAGCCCATACTCCTGGCATAGGAACTGCACCCGCCTGAATATAGTTTACATCAAAAATATTTGCAGCATCAGCATAAATACTGCTTTTGCTGAATTTATAAGATAAACGCGCATCCATCACTGTATAATCCTTATAAGTAATCCGCTCACAATATCTTGCGGTTAGGGTAACGGTCATTACTTTCATAAAATCTGCATTGGCAGTGGCAGTAAGCTGATTTTTTAAGGATTCTACCGCATATCTTGAAATTGCTCCTGGTGCAAGTGCAGTTTTAAACTTAGGGTCTAAATGTGTGTATCCTAAACCAAACCTTAAACTGTTAAAAATAGCAGCATTTTGTAAAGCACCTGTGTTATAATCTGCGTTTAATGTATATCCTGTAGTATTGAGCTGACTAAAATTTTGTGGCTGGAATGGAGAGGTAATAACAGGGGCAACAAAATCAATAAAATTAGAGATCCTGCGTTTAAACACACTGGCAGATAATGAAAAGTTAGTAGAATTATACTTCAAACCACTTTCTGCATAACGTGATTTTTCTGGTCTTAGCTGGTCATTACTGATATTAGAGGGGCCATTATAATATAGATCAGTAAAAGTTGGTAACCGCTGGCCGGTACCTAAATTCATAAATACTTTCCATTTTCCTAAAAAGGTATATCCTGCATCAATACCAGGAAATGCCTGCCAGCCATAATCAGAATTATAATTAACATAAGTACCTGCATTAACTAATAATCCCTCTATCCTATCAAACTTATATTCTCCATAGATCCCTAAGTTATCACGGTCCCTTTTACCCAAGTTTGTACTGTTTATTTTTTCTTTACGGCCTTCTAACCCTAATCCAAATTCACCTATAGCTGTCTGGAAGTTATTGTTTAGTTCTGCGCTCATCACCTGAGTAACATGGTGGTTATGAAATTTATCCGGAGTTTGTTTAATGTATAAATAATCATCAACATTGTTCCGGTAGCTTAACCTGGGCAGTAATGTCCAAAAAGAGGTAAGCTGGGTCTTGTAAGCAATCGCTGCAATTGCAGTATTTACCGTTTCTTCTGCATCTTTGTCTGCTCCAGAAGCAGAATAGTATCCGTTAGCTCCAAAATTATTATGGATATATCCCCCTGTAATATCTAACTGATCAGATTTTCCTACGTTGATTTTTCCCTGGTAAAAGACCTTCTGATTATTAAAAGCAGTATTGAACCGGTATCCATTTCCAGCTTCCTGACCTGCAGAAAATAAATGACTGGAATTTTTTAAGGCTAATGTACCAGTTGCACGAATCCCATAATTACCATAGAGATTACCTTTTTCGTCTTTTTTAAAACTACTACCCGCAAAAACATTCGTTGAAACGCTTGTTTTTGTCACTGTTTTCGTAACTATATTTATAGCACCGGTTAATGCATTTGTTCCATATATACGTGCTGCAGAACCTCTTAGAACCTCAATATGGTCAATTTCATCTACAGACAATGGAATATTCATCATATTATGGCCTGTTTGCGGATCAGAAACTTTAATCCCATTAATCAGCACTAAAGTTTGATCAAACGTACCACCATCAATACTAATGTCAGCCTGAGCACCACCTGGGCCGCGCTGGCGAACATCTACACCGGTTACATAACTTAATATTTCGCTGATTGATCTGGAAGGCAGGTTTCGAAGCTGCTGATTATCTATGATCCAGATATTTCGGTTTTGTTTAGAGAATGGAAGATTTAAACGATTCTCCCTAACCATCACTTCATTCAGGTTATTGGTGGTATCTTGTTGCGCATCTGCATATGCAGCAGACAAGCAAAAGGCTACCATAAGAGGTATAACTTTTTTCATATTTTCGTAAAATTGCTGCGAATATAGGTAATCTATACGCAATAGCTACAGCAAGTTAAATAATGAATATTTCCGCCCGATGCTAAAACCATTTACAGCTTATCCTTCTTAATTCTATCTATAAGTATAATATGCTATCATTTGAGTGGTTTAAAAGTCATGCTGCTTTGCGAAGCTGTTTTCTTTTGATTTTATGAAATATTATTGTTTCATATCTACAAACTTCTGGTGATGTGTGAAGCTATCTACTGTGATATATTATGATTGGAGATAGGAAAATATATTGTCTGATTTTTTAAACAATCCAGGTGATCAATTTATTTTGGCTGAAGAAATTTCATAGATAAAGCTGTGCCAGTGCCCAGTAAAGCACCTGTTGCTACATCGGAAGGATAATGTACACCTAAATACAGCCTGGAATATCCAATGGAACCTGCCCATAAATAAGCCGGTACAATAACATACCATTTATTATATACCTGTCGAATTGAAGCAGCGGTTGTAAAAGCTGAAGAAGAATGACCTGAAGGAAAAGAAGTCTGTCCGGGATGATAAACGGCATTGATCTTTATGGTTCCCAAGAATGGCCGGGGCCGTCTCACTAACTTTTTTATCAGCGTAGTAAAAACATAATTCACAGCAGAACTGCTCGCAATATACAATGCATTCTGACGTGTACCTTTATCATTTCCAATTACACCACCTGCAAAAACACCTGCAGGTACAGCAGCATTTACCAAATTATTATACCTGGAAAGAAACATAAAAAAGTTAGTCTTCTCTACGGTACGGTGTTCAGAAAGATCAATTAAGATCCGGTCATCTAAACGCTGTATTGCTCCACCTTGCGCAAAACTAATTAATGGTGCTGCTATCCAAATACAGATTTGCAGCACCAAAATCTTTTTGTATTTTTTTATTCCCATCATTTAGTGGTTCCAGGTGCCAAATTTACCTTGCTGATAATCTTGATAAGCCTCTGCAATCTCCTGTTGAGTATTCATCACGAAAGGGCCTTGTGCAACTTTCGGCTCATTCAAGGGTAACGCCTGACCAAATAAAAGTATACTATCTTCTTCTGTGCTAATCTCTAATGTTGTTCCATCAGAATTAAACTCCGCCAGTTTTAAAGCGGGCACTTCTTTTCCATTAACAGTTAAAACCCCTTTAATCACATAAAAAAAGATCGTATGCGTTTCAGGAACCTGGATGGTAAGTTGACCACCAGGTTTAAAATATATTGTGTTCAACTGGATATCAGATTGAAATGCCGCATTTTGACCATCCCATTCTCCGGCAACAAGATTAACGGTAACTTTACCATTATCTAAAACCACCGATGGAATTTTATCTTTTTGTAATCCTTTATAAAAGGGTGTACTCATTTTTGATTTAGCGGGCAGATTTACCCAAAGCTGCAATATTTCAAGCGGGCCGCCATTTTTAAGAAAATGATCCGAAGAAACCTCTGCATGGATTAATCCACTTCCTGCCGTCATCCATTGAACGCCACCAGCATCGATCACGCTTTCATGTCCTGAACTATCTTTATGGGAAATATCGCCTTCCAAAATAAAAGTAACCGTTTCCATTCCGCGGTGCGGATGCGGTCCAAAAGGGAGTCCGTTATTATTAGCCGGATAAAATTGCGGGCCATGGTGGTTTAAAAACAGAAAAGGATCTAAATAATCAATTGACCTGGTTGGAATCGCTCTATAAGTAACTAAATCCGCAATAGGCGAATATTCTGCCTGATGCAGTTTTTTTATTGTTCTCATTGTATATTTATATTATTCTACAGCAAAAGCCTGTTCCATAGCGCCTAAAAAAGTCTCAGGAGGCTGTGCACCAGAAACCGCCAGTTTTTGATCAAACACAAAAAATGGTACCCCACTAATTCCTATTTGCTGTGCAATTTTTTGATCCATACGTACTTCATCCGTAAAAGAATCGCCATTTAACATCATCCCTATAGAAACGCGGTCCATTCCAACAGCTAATCCAGCTGTTGTCAAAACTTCCGGATCATCAATATTTTTACCCTCGGTAAAATAATCAATAAACAGCCTTTCTTCTATCTCATTGCCTAATCCATTTGCTTTAGCCAGCTGGATTAACCGGTGTGCATTAAATGAATTAGCCACTACAGATTGCTCCAGGTTAAAAGTTAAACCGACTTCTGCTGCCGCTTTAGTTACATGATCGTTCATCTGCACTGCCCAATCCCTGGTTTGTCCTTTAATTTCGGCCAGGTAATCCACCGGATTTACTTCTGGTTTAGTCTCTATATTAGGGTCCAGCTCAAAGCTATGCCACTCCACTTCCACCTGATCACCGTTTGGAAACTTCTCCAGCGCCATTTCAAACTTCCGCTTACCGATGTAACAAAACGGACACCTGATATCCGACCATATATCTACTTTCATTATTTATTCAGTTTTTATAATTTATCTTTAGTTATCCCTGCCTTTTTAATCTGGTAATTTAAACATCAGCCTTAATAGTTTTTAAACCTTTAGTCCATCTTACTAATTCTTTTAGCATCGCTCCTGCTGCTTTTACAGAAGTCGCTACAGGTTCAAAAATGCCGTTTTCATTAATGTGTTCAGTGAAAAACGGGATATTTACTGCTTCATATAAAGGTACAATTTTAAAAGTAGCCAAATCGTTCTTTAACGAATTAGCAGCCCTGGTACCCGCAGATACGCCCCCATAACTTACAATTCCGGCAGCTTTATAATTCCATTCCGTGTATAAAAACTCTAGTGCGTTTCTTAAAGGAGCAGGATAACCAAAATCATATTCGCCTGTTACAAAAATAAAAGCATCCGCTTCTTCAATCTTCGCACTCCATTTCTTAGTATGTTCATGCTCATATTTTTTCATTGCCGGATGATTTGGCTCATCCATTAAAGGAAGGTTTAGCGTACCTAAATCAATTAGCTCAACTTCAAAATTGCCTGACTGTTTTGCTATTTCTGCAATCCATGAGGCGATAATGGGTCCTTTTCTTCCGGGTCTGACTGTAGCACTGATAATCTTTAACTTGTCCATAAACGTTTAATTATATTAAATACCTGCTATTTATAATTTTTAATCCCCTATCAGGATTTCAGTTTATTTAATAACACAGCTATTCCTTCAGATGTTTTCATTAGAATATATTTGTCATTCACCGGTGATGAAGCTTCATGAGATTCATTTCAGTTTGTAAGCAGTAATCTGACACAGACCCACGAGTTTGATTACAGCTGTCAATAGGCTCTAAAACAATCTGCTGTATCTTGTCTGTTATCAAGCTTATGCTTGTTTCAGACAAGATACAGCAGATTTTAACCCAAATATTATGCTGTTACTTTGAATATTGTTGTTTGATTATAGATTTCGCCAGGTTTTAATAAAGTTGTTGGAAAAGAAGCAACATTCACACTATTTGGATAATGCTGAGTTTCTACACAAAATGCTTCAAAGGGGCGATAATCACGTTTCCCTTTCCCGTTTTTTACATTTAAATATTTAGTTGTATAAAAATGAGCGACTGGCTCTGTAGTAAAAACTTCCAGTTTTAATCCCGTTCCTGGTTCAATGGTTTCAGAAGCTAATCCAAATTCACCCTCAGGCTTATCCAATACATAACTTTGATCATATCCTTCAGCAGAATCCCAATCATTCCCTATCAATTTGCCACTTAGAAAATCATGGATCGTACCTGCTACCGGAACAATTTCTCCCGTGGTAACATATTCAGCATCCTGGGCAAGGTAATTACTAGCTGGCATCCGGTGATGGTGCCCGCCAACATTCCCACCTTCGGCAATTAAATTAAAATAAGTATGGTGGGTTAAGTTCAAAGCAGTAGTTGCATCGGTCGCTGCCTTATAATCTAAGACTAGCTCATCTTCATCAGTTAGTTTAAATGTAAGTTGTACAGTTAGATTTCCCGGAAAATTTTCTTCTCCTGCAGCACTTATATATTGTAATGTTAAACTTGGATCAGTGGTTGGTAAAATATCCCATACTTTTTTATCAAAACCAGTATCTCCACCATGTAAGTTATTTGTTAACTGGTAATCCTGGCCTTCAATTGTAAATTTTCCATCTTTAATACGGTTAGAATAACGGCCAATTACTACGCCCAGATAAGGATAATCAGACAAATAACCTTCATCCAGATATCCATCAATGTCATCAAAACCAAGAACAATATCTTGTTTCTCACCTTTCGCATTCGTGATGATAAATTCACTTATAATGCCTCCATAATTATATATTTTCACCTTACTGCCACGAATATTGGTCAGTTCAATTGCAAAAACTTCTTTTCCATCAATAAATTTGCCTGTGCTAATTTTATTTTCTCTCATAAAACGTATCTTGGTCCACATTAATACTTAAACAATACTACAAATAATCTGCTTAGGATCGATCTATGATTTATATCTTAATTTAATCATCCAGCAGTTCAATATTTGAAACCATTATATTAGAGTAACGAATAACTAAACAAAACCAATATAATCTCATGAAAACCGAATTAGCAACTAAATTCTTTGATACTTACGGACAGCAGCCAGCAGCAACTTATTTCACACCAGGACGTGTAAATCTAATCGGCGAACATATTGATTACAATGGAGGTTTAGTTTTACCTTGCGCAATTACTTTAGGGACATGGTTATCCCTGGCCCCAAATAATGACGGCATCATCAGGTTTAAGAGTGTTAATTTTCCTGAAGAAGCACAAATTCCTTTACAGCCAGGTTATACCAAGGATGGACCAGGCTGGTACAACTACCCATTAGGCGTATTTAATGAGATCCAGAAAAATTTTCAGATTCCGGTTGGATTTGATTTATTATATTATGGAAATATCCCTGTAGGCTCAGGATTATCATCTTCTGCCTCTATTGAAGTGATTACTGCGTATGCAATCACTGCTTATCTTGGTTTAGACTATGACCGCCTGGCATTGGTTCAGCTGGCCAAAAAAGTAGAAAATGAATTTATTGGTGTAAACAGTGGTATTATGGATCAGTTTGCAGTGGCTTTTGGAGAAAAAGACAAAGCAATTGTACTTAATTGTGATACTTTAAAATATAAAATTGTAGACTGTGATTTGGGAGATCATGTATTAACGATCATCAATACTAAAAAGCCCAGAGAACTCGCAGAATCTAAATACAATGAACGCGTAGAGGAATGTCAAACTGCATTGGCAGCTTTAAATACGGAGATTACCTTAAATAATCTATGTGAACTAAGTGCGGATAAATTTGCGTTACATAGTCATTTAATTAAAGATGAGACTATTCTAAAACGCGCTACGCATGTGATTAAAGAAAATGACCGCGTAAATCTTGCTGTTAAAGCGTTGAATGCAGGAGAACTGGAAGAATTTGGACGATTAATGTATGCTTCACACCAATCCCTTAAAGACCTTTATGAGGTAACTGGCAAAGAATTGGATACAGTAGTAGATTTTTGTGCAACTTATACAGATGTAACTGGTGCAAGAATGACAGGTGCTGGCTTTGGTGGCTGTGCAATTGCTATTGTAAAGAAAGATGCGGTGCCTGATTTCAGTGAAAAACTAATCGCTTATTATACCGAACATATTGGTTATCCATGTGAAGTTTACGTAAGTCAAATTGGAAGTGGGGCAACCACAATTTAATCCTACTTTTGCGGCATGCAGAAATTAACAATGACGGATCTTAACCGTGTAGGCATAGCGGAATTTAAAGAACAGGAAAAACTGCCTGTGGTGGTGGTGCTGGATAATGTGCGGAGCATGAATAACATCGGCTCTGCCTTTAGAACCGGTGATGGTTTTGCGATCGAGAAAATGATTCTTTGCGGGATTACAGCGCAACCTCCACACCGTGAAATTGAGAAAACAGCTATTGGTGCCACGCAGTCTGTAGAATGGGTGCATTATGAGGATACTTTAGATGCAATTAAGGATCTAAGAAATAGCGGATATGAGATTATCGCTATTGAGCAGGCTGTAGAAAGCATCATGCTCAATACTTTTAAGCCTGATCCTGCTAAGAAATATGCGTTGATCTTTGGAAATGAAGTGAATGGAGTAAGTGATGAAGTGATGGCAGAAATTGATGCTTGTATCGAAATCCCTCAATTTGGCACTAAACATTCATTCAATATCGTGATCTCTGCGGGAATTGTCCTTTGGGATTTTTATGCGAAACTGAGGTTATAATATTTGATAGCGTAGTAAATAATAAAGGCTTTATCTTAATGGGTAAAGCCTTTATTACTTGTAGCCGGCCCAGATTTAAATTCATCATTTTAATTAAAATCTTTAAATAGCCTTCATTCTTTCATAATTTGCTTTAATTACCTTATACTCTTCAGGTGAAACTTTACGTTCAGCAACTTTAGCCATATTTTCTAAAAATATCCTGGCATCTTTCCCAGTTAACAATCACTGAATAGTTAAAACAAAAGCATCAGGAAATAATCCTATGTCTTTTATTACAATCTAAATCATGTTCATCACCTATCCTGATCGCTACTCTTCTTTCAGATAAGGTGAAATATTAGAAGTGCAAGCTTTAAATATATGCCAGGAGACGCTGATCGCGGTAGTAAAAACAAGTGCAAAAATAGAAATCCCTATAGGCAAGATAGAAAAGCTGGAATCCGAAGAAAGTTGTTTAAACATACTGCTGGTAATCATCAATGAAAGCGGTACACCTAATAAAATAGCGATTCCCAACGCAAATAAAAACTCTTTATAAACCAGGTAAATAATATCCCTGATGCCAGCACCTAATATTTTACGTACACTGATTTCTTTCATTTTCTTGCTTAGAATAATAAGTGCCAATCCAAATACACCAGAGATAGAAACAATGGTCATAATTATAGAAGCAACAGTTAAGACCCTTGTTATTTGAGAAAACCCATCAAAATATCCATTAAAAACATCTTCCTGGTAATGGTAATCAAACGGAACATCAGGGTAAATTTTTTGCCAGACACTTTTCAATTCTTCATGTGCATTAGAAAACAGGCTGGAAGAAGTTTTGATATACATAAACTTCACCTCTTCAGGCTTGCAGCCCATCATAACCATCGGTTCTACCTTATTTTCAAAATTCTCATAATGAAAGTCATTCACCTCTCCTACTATTAAATAACGATGTTCCTTAACTGTAATATTTTTCCCAATCGCGGAAGACCAGTTCATCATTTTTAAAAAAGCATTATTCACGATCACGGTTGTATTTTGATCTGTACTGAGGTTATCTTTAAAATCACGTCCGCTCAAAATATTTATCCCCAGCTGACTAGCAAAACCAGGTAGAACATTTATACTTTTTACCAATTCAGTTTTTCCATCATTTTTAACCAATATTTCTTTCGTGTATTGACCAAGCGGCTGTACAGAACCGGTAACTGATTTAATATTTTTATGAGCCTTAAGTGATTCTTTCATTAAGCTATAGGCAGCAGGCCGGTCAGCAGAAACCACTACCTGATCTGCCGGATCATAACCCCATGGTCTATCCTTAATATGTTTTGTTTCTTGTATAAATGCAATAGCAGTAGAAATAGAAAGAAAAGTTAGAAAAAATTGTAATCCCAGCAATGCCTTTCTGAATTTGTTTTTACTTCCCAGTAAGGTCTTTCCTTTCATAATACTGACCGTATTAAAAGAAGAAATATAAAAGGAAGGATACAAAGCGCCGCTTATAGCAGAAACTACAATTAATAACAATATAGCTATCCAGGTACGAAGATTTAGAAAAAGATCTTTACCGAGTTCAAAGCCAGCAATGGTACTAAACCAGGGAAAGAAAAATATTTCTGATAAAAACAAGCCAGCAAATACCGCCAGCGTACAAAGAATTAAGTTTTCTGTAACAAACTGCGCAATAATTTGCCCTCTGCTACTGCCCATTACTTTTCTAATGCTGATTTCTTTTAATCTCTCAGAAGCAGAAGCAATAGTGATATTAATGTAGTTAAAATAAACTAGCAATAAGATAGCCGCTGCAATCACTAATAACATAATAAGCCCAATTGGTTCCATCGAATAAAAATGACTGTTCTTCACTTTATACGCATGAAAGTTCATAGTTTTTAAAGGCTGAAAATGGAAAGCGCTGATTTTATCATCCGCGTTAGCTGCGTTATACAGATCAAGATATTTGCTGCCTGTTGCTTTGATAGCTGACAGGGCCACTTCATTCTCTGCTTCAATAAAAGTAATATCTGTGCTTTGGCTCCAATCGCCGGGCTTATCTAAACCCAATGAAGCCATTTTTGAAAATGGAACCAATGCAGAAAAACCAAATGATGCTTCTGTAGGCCGCTTATCAAGTACACCTTTAATTATAAATGGTTCAGATACGTCATTACCATTGATGCGGAACCTGATATTTACTATTTTACCTATAACATTGACATGACCAAAAAGCTTCTCGGAGAACTCTTCTGTGAGCACTATACCATCCTGATCTGAAAATTGTTGTTTATCTCCCCATTTTACAGGAAAATCAAATATGTCATAAAAAGAATTATCAACAAAAGTGACCTTATCTTTAAATAAATTTTCACCCTGTTTAATCACTACATTTCTGTAATTTAACCGTGCTACTTGTTTAACCTGGGCAAATTCATTTTTAAGCATAGGGCCTAAAGGTGCTGGTGAATTTCCATAATTCTGTTTTTGGCCATCTATATTGGTAGTCCGCTCTATTACAAAAATCTGGTCTATCTTATGGTTAAAACCATCTTGGTTAAGCGCCCAATATCCATACTCAAAAACCATAATACAACATCCAACTGCCAAAGCAAGTCCGGCGATATTAATAAATGAAGACAGCTTATGTTTTAGAAGATTCCGGATTCCTAGTTTTAAGTAATTTTTAAACATAAAAAATAAATTATTGAACGATAAATAAATCAATAATTCGGTGAAACTGGTTAAATAGTTTCATTACGAATAAATAAAAATACCATTTTCAAAAGAATATCCTTATTCGTCTATGCTGAGCTAAGGATATGCCAACAATGATAAGCATTAAAATAGGACAATGAACGTGCTTTTTTTGAATTAAAGGAAGATAACCTGTTCATTTTTGAACATAAATGACCGGAAATGGACAGCACATAAAAAAAGCACCAGAAATAAATCCCGGTGCTTTTTGGTTAGTACTATCGTTGTGTTATGGTACTCAATTTAATTTTACGCATTAAGCGTATGGTATGCCGTCTTTGGTAGCTAATCTGCTCTCTCCCATCAGATACTCATCCACTTTTCTTGCTGCTTCCCTGCCTTCAGAAATTGCCCAAACAACCAGTGATTGTCCTCTTCTCATATCACCAGCAGCAAAGATCTTAGCAATGTTAGTCTGGTATTTACCCTCTTCTGCTTTCACATTACCACGGTTATCCAGCTCAATACCCAGTTTTTCTATCAGTCCTTCTTTTTGAGGATGTAAGAAACCCATGGCTAGTAACACCAGCTGTGCAGGTAATTCTCTTTCAGAACCAGCAATCTCTTTAAAGTTCAAAGGCCTGCCAGCTGCGTCAAATTCCCACTCTACATCAACTACGCGTAAAGCTTTCAGCTGGTTATGCGCATCAGAAATAAACTCTTTCGTATTGATCCCCCATGCACGTTCGCAACCTTCTTCATGAGAACTAGTCACTTTAAGCAACATGGGATAGGTTGGCCAAGGCATATTATTGCTTCTTGCTTTTACTGGCATTGGCATAATCTCAAATTGCATGACAGAACGCGCACCCTGACGGTTAGACGTTCCTACACAATCAGAACCTGTATCACCACCGCCAATCACGATCACATCTTTTCCTGTTGCCAGGATCTGCTCTGCCTCAAAGTCTATATTACGTACGCGTTTATTTTGCTGTTTTAAAAAGTCCATTGCGAAATGAACACCTTTAGCAGACCTTCCTGTTGCGGGTAAATCACGAGGAATAGTAGATCCGCCAGCTAAAACAATAGATTGAAATTCTCTTAGCAGGGTATTCAGCTCCACATTTACGCCCACATTTGAATTGCATTTAAACTCAATGCCTTCTTTTTCCATCAGGCTGATCCTTCTTTCTACTACATTTTTCTGTAATTTAAAATCAGGAATCCCATAATTTAATAATCCTCCGGGCGTATCATCACGTTCATAAACAACCACCTCATGACCTGCTTTATTTAATTGCGCAGCAGCAGCAAGACCTGCAGGGCCAGAGCCAATAATTGCTACCCTTTTGCCTGTACGGATCAATGGTGGTTCTGCTTTAATATATCCTTTATTAAATGCGATCTCAATAATATGTTTCTCAATCTCTTCAATAGAGACCGGTGATTTATTAATCCCTAACACACAAGCCGACTCACATGGAGCAGGACAGATCCGTCCGGTAAATTCCGGAAAGTTATTGGTGCTCAATAATATAGTTGATGCCAGCTCCCATTCTCCTTTATATACCGCTTCATTAAATTCAGGGATCACATTACCAAGCGGACAACCCGACTGGCAAAATGGAACCCCGCAATCCATGCAACGCGCGCCTTCTTGTTTAACTTGCTCCTGTTCAAATGCAACAACAAATTCATTGTAATGCTGCAAACGTGCTTTAGCATCTTCTTTTACAGGAGCAGTTCTATCGTACTCTAAAAATCCGGTTACTTTTCCCATAATTTATGATGTTTTAACTTTATTGCTTCTTTGTAATAAAACGGCTTTATACTCTTTAGGGAATACCTTGACGAAATGTGCGGATTGAGTAGTCCAGTCACTTAAGATAAACTCGGCAAGTTTACTGCCAGTCAGTTGGATATGTTTTTTAAGTAAGTTGTTAATCCTTAATTCATCCTGCTCATCAAGCGGATCAAGATCAACCATTTCTTTATTACATTTATTTGGGAAATCGCCATTTACATCATAGATCCAAGCTACACCGCCACTCATACCAGCAGCAAAATTGCTTCCTGTATTACCCAGCACCAATACTTCACCACCAGTCATATACTCGCAACCATGATCGCCTAATCCTTCTACTACAGCTGTAGCACCAGAATTACGCACAGCAAATCTTTCGCCTGCTAAACCTCGCGCAAAAAGCTCACCCGAAGTAGCTCCATAAAGCGCTACATTACCAATAATGATGTTCTGTTCAGGTACGTAAGACACCTCTTTAAAAGGATAAACCGACAGCCTTGCGCCAGACAACCCTTTACCTACATAATCATTTCCTTCACCTTCCAGCTCCAAAGAAATTCCTCTTGCAGCAAATGCACCAAAACTTTGACCCGCGCTGCCATGAAATTTAAAGTTAATCGTATCCGCAGGTAAACCAACTCCTTTATAGATTTTAGATACCTCATTAGAAAGCATAGTACCAATGGCACGATCCGTATTCTTCACTTCAAAAGCAGCAAAAACAGGCTCTTTATTTAACAAGGCAGGCTGTGCCGTAGCGATCAGTTCATGATCTAACACATTCGCAATCCCATGATCCTGTTTTTCTGTATTGTATAAACTCAATCCATTATCAGGCGCTTTAAACAAAATCGCTGAAAGATCAAGGTTCTTCAATTTCCAATCTGCAGCATCCACTGTACGCATACTTAAAGCATCAGCTTGGCCAACCATTTCCAGTACTGTTCTAAAACCCAGCTCAGCCATCGTTTCACGAAGCTCTTCTGCCAGGAAATGGAATAAATTAACCACATGATCTGCATCACCAGTAAACAATTTCCTTAAATCAGGATCTTGCGTCGCTACACCTACCGGGCAAGTATTTAAATGACATTTTCGCATCATGATACAGCCAGAAGTAACCAGTGCAGCTGTAGCCACACCCCATTCTTCTGCACCAAGTAAGGCTGCAATAGCAATATCCCTCCCTGTTTTTAACTGCCCATCTGTTTGCAGAACTACCCTGCTGCGCAAACGGTTCTTCACTAAAGTTTGATGTGCTTCTGCCAACCCCAGCTCCCAGGGCAAACCTGCATGCTGGATAGAAGTTAGCGGAGAAGCTCCGGTACCGCCATCAAAACCAGATACCAAAATCACATCTGCATGTGCTTTAGCTACACCAGCAGCAATTGTACCCACACCAGCTTTAGAAACTAGTTTTACATTGATCCTAGCCGCTCTATTGGCATTCTTTAAATCAAAGATCAGCTGTGCTAAATCTTCAATTGAATAAATATCATGATGCGGAGGCGGAGAAATCAGCCCTACGCCTGGCGTGGCATGGCGCACTTTAGCGATCCAGTCATCTACCTTATGTCCAGGTAATTGTCCACCCTCTCCAGGTTTAGCACCCTGCGCCATTTTGATCTGTAGTTCATCTGCATTGGTCAGGTAATTACTGGTCACCCCAAAACGTGCAGAAGCTATTTGTTTAATCGCAGACCGCATAGAATCGCCATTCGGCAACACTTCATACCTCAATTCATCCTCGCCACCTTCCCCTGTATTGCTTTTTCCGCCAATGCGGTTCATGGCAATGGCTAAGGTAGAATGGGCCTCATGAGAAATAGATCCAAAAGACATTGCACCCGTAGCAAAACGTTTTAATATGCTTTCAACCGGTTCTACCTCTTGTAAAGGAACGGGTGTACGGTTATAATTAAATTCAAATAACCCGCGGATCGTATAAGCTTGTTTGGTCTGTTCGTTAACTAATTTGCTATATTGTTTATAGGTGTTATAATCATTTTTACGAGTCGCATTCTGTAATAAATGGATAGTTTGCGGGTTAAATAAATGCTGTTCCCCTTTTCTTCTCCATTTATAGGTACCGCCAGTAGGCAATATGGCGTCTGGACGGGTATGTTTACCAAATACGCGGCTATGTTTAATTAACGCTTCACGCGCGATTTCATCCAGGCCTAAGCCACCAATTCTGGAAACTGCTCCTGTAAAATAATTATCAACTACATTTTTATGAATACCTAAAATCTCAAAGATTTGCGCGCCATGGTAAGATTGTAAAGTAGAAATCCCCATTTTAGAGAAAATCTTCAGCAATCCGCTATTTACCGCATAAATATAATTCTGGATTAGTTTTTCTGGTTTAAGCTCACTCTCTTTATCAAAGCTGGTAATCGTTTCTAAAGCGAGGTAAGGATTAATTGCCGTAGCACCAAAACCAATCAATGTAGCAAAATGGTGTACTTCCCAAACATCGCCTGCTTCTACAACAATACCTACTGCACCACGGTGTCCTTTACGGATTAAATGGTGATGAACTGCAGAAACAGCCAATAAAGAAGGAATAGCTGCATGTTCAGAGTCTAATGCTCTATCAGATAGTACAATTACCTGGAAACCATCTTCTACAGCATCTACTGCATAACGGCATAAGCGCTCTAACCCCTTAGCTAATGAGCCCGGTTTACCATCTGCCCTAAAATAAGTTTGCAAAGTTTTAGACTGGAATACCCCAGTATCTATACTTCTAACTTTTTCCAGTTCCAGGTTAGTTAAGATCGGATGTTTAATGCCTACACAATGACACTGCATCGCATGTTCTTCCAGTAAATTCCCATTGTTACCCATAAAACCGGCAAGGCTCATGACCACCTTTTCCCTAATCGGGTCAATTGGAGGGTTAGTTACCTGTGCAAATAATTGCTTAAAATAAGAAGATAAATGCTGAGGTTTTTGAGAAAGGATGGCTAATGGAATATCAGTTCCCATAGAACCAATCGGCTCTTTAGATTCTGTAGCCATTGGTTTTAAGATCAGGTCAATATCTTCCCTGCTGTAACCAAATACCTGGTGATACTTAAATATAGATTCCTGCGAAAGTCCGGTAAATACTACTCTTGGATCAGAAAGCTCTTCCAGACGGATCTGGTATTGATTTAACCAATCTGCGTATGGGCGTTTGCTGCAAACCTGGGTTTTAATCTCGTCATCACTGATGATCCGGCCTTGCTCCATATCAACCACAAACATTTTACCGGGAGTTAACCTTCCTTTTTCAATGATCTCACTTTGATCCAATGCTAAAACGCCAGATTCGGAAGCCATAATTACGCGGTCATCTTTGGTAATTGCGTATCTTGAAGGGCGTAAACCATTCCTGTCCAGGGTAGCTCCAATCAGGTTGCCATCTGTAAAAGCAATTGCTGCAGGCCCGTCCCATGGTTCCATTAATGTGGCATGAAACTTATAGAAAGCTTGTTTTAGCTCATCCATATCTTCATTACCATCCCAGGCTTCAGGGATTAGCATCATTAGCACATGGGGTAAAGAACGGCCAGCATGTAATAATAACTCTATAATGTTATCCAGACAGCCAGAATCTGATTGTGTTTCATCAATCACAGGCAGCAGGATATTTAATTCTTCAGGTGTAAAATAGCTGGAAGCAAAAGATTTAACGCTGGCACGGAACCAGTTTAAATTCCCTTGTAAGGTGTTGATCTCGCCATTGTGCGCGATGTAACGAAAGGGTTGTGCAAGCCGCCAGGAAGGAAAGGTATTGGTTGCAAATCGTGAATGCACCATTCCAAAAGCAGAAACTACGCGTTTATCACCTAGTTCTGTAAAATAAGTACGCAGTTGCATAGAGGTCAGCTGACCTTTATATACGATGGTGCGTGAAGAAAAAGATGCGATGTAAAAATCAGACTTTATACCCTTTACTGTGTTAACAATCGTTTTAGTCAAATAATTCTTAAACACATATAACTTGCGTTCAAAATCTGCACCTGCTGCGATATTATCTGGCCGGCCAATAAAAACCTGCTCCATCTCTGGCTCAACCGATAAAGCCATATTACCAATGCCGTTAGGATCTGTGTTTACCTTCCTAAAACCAAGCACTTCAAGGTTTAACTTTTCGGCAGCGCGATAAATCACTTCTCTGCACTCTTCTCTTGCCCTAACATCTTTAGGGAAGAATAACATACCTACTCCGTAATCCCCAGGTTGGTTCAGGCTAAAGCCTACCCTGAGACATTCGTCGTATAAAAATTCATGTGGTACCTGGATCATGATCCCGGCGCCATCACCTGTATTAATCTCTGCACCGCAGGCCCCTCTGTGATCAAGGTTCTCTAATATAGTAATAGCGTCAGATATGATCTGCTGCGATTTTCTACCCTTAACGTGGGCAACAAATCCAATACCACAGGCATCATGTTCAAAGCTTGAGTTATACAAGCCCTGATTTGCTTCGTTTAGTTCCATAGTTGATTGTATTCGAAATACTAAGATAATAAAATTGTTTTTTAATTATCATATTCATATTTTTTTTATGAATAATAAAGAATAGTATAAAGATTGGGTTGTTAAATTGACATTTTATCAAAATAATGATTGTTATTTTGATAATTAGATAATGACATTATTTAGATTGATTTTGTATTAGCAATGAATTTGTTAGAATTTATTGCCGGATTTAAAAAAATTGGATACAAAATATCAGTGTTATTTGTTTTTATTAAAGAATATAATTGCTTTATAGCTGTTTGATGATGATTTTAATTTTTAAAAGCATTCATCATTTTTATTTAAATGAAGCGCCCTCAGGCAAGGTTCATTTAATAATCAGAAAGATCATGATGGCTTCATTTCTGCAGGTATAAGGCTTTTATATATCTGTAGTGGTATTAATTGGTGTTATTACGGGGCTGGAGCATGTTCTAAACAGCTTTTTATCACCTAACGCCGTACCAACCCTATTCCGATCCTATTGTAAAGGTATACCAAACCTGTTCTAACAATGAACAGAACATAGTCTTGATATTGTTAAGAAAATCCCCTGTCCAGCGTAAATATTCTTACAAGAATTTTTACGCTGCTTTTGATCTGATTGGTTCTTACAATGTACATATAAATGACAGCTTTTCAAAGCATCGAATTAGAAAATTAAATACAATTTTGATCAATAAAACATAAAAACTGCTGAAAATATTGCTGAATTGGGACAAGATTCATTGCGTAATACGGATAACAAAGTGCCTTTATCCTACCTAAATCTCCATTATCAAGGAAAAAATTAATTTTTATTCAATTATAATCCGCTACAATTCAATTCATTATCCCGGCAGGCATAAAAATCACTAGAAATTTCTTCTTTTTACTTTTGTAGACTGAACTCTTTTGCTACATTTGCAGTGGGCAAGTCCTTTACGATCAGCTCCTTTTGAACTCCCCCAGGTCGGGAACGAAGCAAGGGTAGAAAGTTGTAGCGGTGCGATAAAGGTTGCTTGCCCATTTTTATTTTTTTCCAGATTGACTATGCGATCATTGTACAATCTTCCGTTTAAAGCTCTCGCTGAATTTATTAACAGTTTATTATTTCCTAAATTATATAATCATGAAATTTTTCATTGACACGGCTAATCTTGAGCAAATCAAGGAAGCTCAAGACCTTGGTATATTAGATGGTGTAACTACGAATCCTAGCCTTATGGCTAAAGAAGGTATCACTGGCGAACAAAATGTAATCAACCATTACAAAGCAATTTGTGCAATCGTTGAAGACAAAGTTAGTGCTGAAGTTATCTCTACAGATTACGAAAATATTATTAAAGAAGGTGAAGCTTTAGCTGCATTAGATCCAAAAATCGTTGTTAAAGTTCCAATGATCAAAGACGGTATCAAAGCAATTAAATATTTCAGTTCTAAAGGTATCAGAACTAACTGTACTTTAATTTTCTCTGCAGGTCAGGCATTATTAGCGGCTAAAGCAGGTGCTTCTTATGTTTCTCCTTTTCTAGGCCGTTTAGACGACATAGGTACTGAAGGATTAACTTTAATTGAAGATATCCGTTTGATCTTTGATAACTACGGTTACCCAACAGAAATTCTTGCAGCATCAATCCGCGGACCATTGCATATCATTAGCTGTGCAAAATTAGGTGCAGACGTGATGACTGGCCCATTATCAGCAATCTTAGGTTTATTAAAACACCCATTAACTGATAGCGGTTTAGCAACTTTCCTTGCTGATCATAAAAAAGCAGCAGACGCAGCTAAAGCTTAGTTTTAAAGCATTTCAATAAAAAAGGCCTGAATTTTTTCAGGCCTTTTTTATTGAAATATTATTTTACCGGTGTTTAATTTAAATAGTAATTAGACAGACATTGCGCTTCCGGCTAAAACTGATTTCACCAGGTCATAGTTGATTTGTTCATCAGGTGCAATCAAAATACCCTTTACCCCTGCCCCATTTGCAGCTTCAACATCTCTAGGCTTGTCGCCAATCATTACTGATAAAGCAGGATCAATATCATACTCAGCAATTGCTTCCAGTAACATACCAGAACCAGGTTTTCTACATTCACATGGTCCGGATACCGTTGGATGATGCGGGCAATAATAGGCGTGGATTATTTCTGCTCCCTGTTCTTCAAACTTATTAAACAATATCTCATGCATTTCTGCCAGGGTATCATCAGTATAACGGTTTAGTGCAATTCCACCCTGGTTAGTTATTACCACTAATAAATACCCTTCATCAAAGAGTCTTTTTAACGGAGGGATCTGATATTCCAGTACTTCAAAATCTTCCACTTTACAGATGTAATCATAAATTTCGTGGTTAAGCACCCCATCACGGTCTAAAAATATAGCTTTATTCATCATATCGTATTTGGTCACAAAGATGAAAATATAATTTAAACGGAACTATGGGTTAGGTGATTTCTTCAAAAAAATATACCTTTAAACCCATGAATAAAGAGAATTTTAAACCTTTTATCCCTGCTGAAAGTAATGTAGCAGAGTTTACAGTTAAATCTATTCTGCTAGGATGCGTAGCAGGGATTATATTTGGTGCAGCCACCGTTTACCTTGCCTTAAAAGCAGGTTTAACCGTATCGGCCTCCATTCCTATTGCAGTGCTGGCGATCACCTTAGGTAAAAAGTTTTTTAAAACCACAATTCTTGAAAATAACATTATTCAAACTACCGGTTCTGCAGGAGAGTCAATTGCCGCAGGAGTAGTATTTACTTTACCAGGATTTCTATTTTTGAGTACAGATATTGGGGGTGCAAGCTCTGGCGAAGCATTCTTCAATTACATGACTATATTAATTTTAGCTATTCTAGGTGGTATCCTGGGTACGCTGATGATGATTCCTTTGCGTAAATCATTAATCGTTAAAGAGCATGAAAGCTTACCTTACCCAGAAGGAACTGCCTGCGCATCCGTATTAAAAGCCGGAGAAAGAGGCGGTACTTTTGCACGTACTGCATTTTGGGGATTAGGATTTGCTATGATCTATGCAATTCTGCAAAAGGTATTTCACGTAATCTCAGAAGCACCAGCGTGGATCACTTCGCAAACCAATAAGTTTTTACCTTCTGCACAAGTTAGCGGAGAAATTACACCAGAATATATGGGTGTAGGTTATATTATCGGGCCAAAAATTGCAGGTGTATTAGTAGCCGGTGGTGTGTTAGCCTGGTTAGCACTGATCCCTTTATTAGCTACCTTAATAGATCCTGCACTTGCTGCTCAGCAATTAGTAAAACTTGGTCTATTGGCAGATCTTACTAAAGCAGGAGGATCTGTAGGCTGGGACCCAATCTCACAAACTTTTAGCAATTATCCTTTAGCTATTTACCAGGCCTATGTTAAACAGATTGGCGCAGGCGCAGTAGCAGCAGGCGGATTCATTACTTTGTTAAAAACTATTCCAACTATTGTATCTTCTTTTAAAGATAGCCTTGGCTCTATAAAAGAAGGTAAAACTGTTTCTGATACCAAAAGAACAGATCGTGACCTTTCCCTTAAAATTGTAGGTATAGGAAGTTTAGCATTGATCATTTTGGTTGCCGTATTACCTCAAATTCCAAGTGCGGGGATTATCAGTAATCTGCTGATTGGTATATTGGTAGTTGTATTTGGTGCTTTCTTTGTTACCGTTTCCAGCCGTATTGTAGGTTTAATTGGTTCAAGTAACAATCCGATATCGGGGATGACAATTGCTACTATCATGGGTACTTGCCTGGTGTTCATTGCTGTGGGCTGGACGGGTAAAGTTTATGAACCAATGGCTTTAGTAGTGGGCGGGATGATTTGTATTGCCGCTGCAAATGCAGGAGCAACCTCTCAGGATCTTAAAACAGGATATCTTATTGGCGCCACGCCAAGATATCAGCAAATTGCTTTATTTATTGGCGTTATTGTTTCATCGATTGTGATTGGTATCACAGTTCGTGTTTTGGATACCCCTACCCCAGAAATGCTGGCACAGGGCATTAAACACGCTATTGGAACCGAAGAATACTCTGCACCACAGGCTACTTTAATGGCAACGTTAATTAAAGGTATGCTTTCTTTCAACTTAGACTGGCAATATGTGCTGGTAGGTGTGTTTATTGCGATTACAATAGAGCTATGTGGTATTAATTCATTATCATTCGCTGTAGGTGCTTATTTGCCTCTATCTACTACCCTGCCTATTTTTGCGGGGGGAGCCATTAAAGGGATTGTTGACTGGAGGGAAAGAAAGAAAATTAAATCTGTTGAAGAAGAAGAATTAGGTCCGGGTAACTTATTTGCAACTGGTCTGGTTGCAGGTGGTGCATTGGCAGGTGTAGTCGTCGCAATCCTCATGGTTATTCCATCTGTTCGGGATAATTTAAGTAAAGTAAATGTGGAGCCGTTATTTACACAATGGTTTGGTGAAGGCGGCTACCAAATTTTGGGCGTATTGATTTTCTTATTTATGGGATTTGTGTTGTTTAACATTGCCAGGAAGAAAAACGAAGCAGAAAATATTGGAAAGTAAATAATATCTGATGCTGTTTTGAAGCATTATTATAAAAAGAAGAGAAAGCCTTGTTTTGAATAAAGACAGGGCTTTCTCTTTTTTTAAAGCTACTCTCCCTTGATGGGTTTTTGCAGGTGCGGATTTTCCATGTTATAGGCGATAATGGAATCTCTATACTCTTCATGCGATCTTTTCGGTGTAATCACCAATTTATTCCTGCTATAGGTTACAATTACGGTTTCACCATAATGAAAGCCATATTCATCTAACAAGTTCCCTTCTAGCTTTAGTACAGGTATGATCGTAGTATTTCCAAGCGACGATATACGGTGTTGTGCCTGCAATTTTATTTCTTTAATATGTTGGTCTTTCATAATTTAATATTTGATGATTTTTTCAATGTTTAATAACAGTTTTAGTCTTTATGGATCGATGAGCTTTGTTAATCGGATAGCTCAAAGACATACGCTTTCTCAACAATCTCTTCCTGAAGAAAAAAGTAAGGAACTTCTTTATCGTCATCTGTAATAATATCACAAGAGTGGATATAGGTAGTTCCATACATTTCTTTTTCCATGAGCACGTTAAGTATGATAGATTGGGTGATCTTTGGAAACAAGTTGCTCAGCTTATCTTCTCCCAATGCCCAGGCTATTTCTTGTAATTCATATTCGTTACATAATGGTATTTGAAGCATTTCAAGCGATGTGATATATTCTGGTGGTCTTCCTAGAATGGCTGATAACTGCTCTGCAGTATAACCTTTAGCTATTCTTTTCATAATAATGCGGTAGATAATTTCTAAACGCACTTTGTGGATTTTAATAAGGTTGATCATTTAAAGGAGTTTTATAGGTTTTATTAGGGAGAAATATGGGCATAGGATTTCCATTGGGCTTGAAATCCGTGTCTATATATATTTAAAATTGGTTTTTATGGGGGGATAGGCTTAGCTCGGAGGTTTTGCTTTAATTAGAGATTTTATGGATATAATTTGTATATGGTTGGTTCTATATAGGGAAACGTAATTGTAAAAAGCAGTATGCGGGAATGCAACAGTCAGATTATTAAAGAAGAAAATTTTAATCGTGCAGTTTTCCATTGCTTTAATATTTAAAGGCATTTATATAAAAACAAGGAAACTTACTGTGAGCGCAAAAATGAAATATGGCCGCTCCCCGTACGCAAACACACCCCCTCCCATGGGCGAGAATAAATTCTCAAACAAGCAGTACGGAGAACGCCCATATTTCTATAAAATTTATAGAAATCCGAATTCAATTTCCAATACTTTGCTTGTTTTCAGATAAGGAGGTCTGTATTTGCAAAGTTTATATGATTTAAATACCAAATTAGTTTGAAGTATAGACCAGTAATTTCAGTCATTTACCACATAACAAATATAAGGGAAATAAGATAGATAAACGACTAAAAATACACTTTAAATTAATATTTATAATTGTAAATTACATGTTTAAGGAGTCAGATTAATGAATGATTCTGTCGCAATTTTATGTTTGGACAAAAATATTGTTTGATTAGTAATTATATTGGAGATATAGATGTAAAAAATGTTTAACTGAATTAAATTCTCCATTAATGTAAGATTTATACCTCTACTCTATTTGCAAAATAAACTATAATTAGTGCATCTGTGTACATAAAAATGGCTTTTTACGCTTAAATTTAACGTTGATTTAACTCTAAATTTAATTAATCAGTCTTAGGATCAGGCTAGTATAAGTTACACCGCATTTTTATTTGCACTATATGAATACTACTCCTATATTTGCATCACTTTAAACGGAAACGCTTAGAGTAGTTCTAAAAAGAATGATGATTCCGTAGCTCAGCTGGTAGAGCATTACACTTTTAATGTAGTGGTCCTGGGTTCGAATCCCAGCGGGATCACGTTATTCAAAATCAAAACGTATAAACCCCTGCAAACGTCATGTTAGCAGGGGTTTTGTCTTTTTAGGAGTGCGAAAATGCACATATTTTCTCATATAAAAAGTGAGTAATTAGGTGCGTAATTTTGAAATCTGTTCTACTCACCGAACAAACTGTAACTAATTGTATGACAGATAGTTCAATCACTGAACATCTTGTATACGTCTTACTGTAAAGCTAATTTTGTTTAACCCTTAATGTGCAACATTATGAAAACTAATTTTAGCTTGCTTTTCTATTTGAAAAAGCAAAAGAACTACATCAGCGGTAATGCCCCTATCTACATGCGTATTACGGTGAAAGGAAAAAGAGCGGAAATCACAACAGGCCGTGAGTGTGAACCTTTGAAGTGGAATGCCAAAGCTGGCAAAGCAGCCGGTACAAAAGAAGAGGTGAAATCGTTAAATACTTACCTTGATCAATTGCAAACCTCGGTTTACCAAGCGCATCAGGTGCTTAATCAAGCAGGGGAAATCATTACTTCGGATGCGATTAAGAACGTCTTTTTAGGTAAGGCAGTGGTTTCCCACACGCTGTTAGAGGCGATCAAAGACCATAACCAAAAAATGAAATCTTTGGTAGGCAAAGATTATGTACAGGGAACATTAAACCGCTATCTGGTACTGGCACGTCATATAACCGCCTTTATCCTATTGAAATACAACGTTCCCGATATAGACATCAGGCAGGTAGACCAGTCTTTTATCAGTGATTTTGATTATTATTTGAGGGCTGAGAAAAACTGTTCCAATAATTATGTGGTAAAAAACCTGAAGAACTTGGGCAAGATTATTCATATCTGTTTGACAAATAGCTGGATAAGGAACGACCCCTTATTAGGTTATAAGGGCAAATCGAAAAATGTAGACCGCTATTACCTTAGCAATGAAGAAATACAGCAGATTGTATATAAGAAATTTATTTCTGAACGCCTCGGCCAAGTACGGGACGTATTTTTGTTCTGCTGTTTTACGGGATTGGCCTACGTAGACGTGTTTAAACTAAAAACTACACATATCAGTAAGGGCAATGATGGGGAGCGGTAGGTCTTCACCAGCAGGCAAAAAACTAAAACCCGCTCTGCTATACCTTTACTGCCAACTGCTGTTCAAATCATTGAAAAATATGCTACCAATCCTGTTTGCTTAAATAAAGGAACATTATTACCTGTACCAAGCAATCAGAAAATGAACGAATATCTAAAGGAAATAGCTAATCTCTGCGGTATAAATAAGAAGCTGACTTCGCATATCGCGCGCCACACATTTGCCACTACTGTTACCCTTTCAAATGGTGTTCCTATCGAAAGTGTATCCAAGATGCTTGGGCACACCAATATCAGGAATACGCAACACTATGCAAAAATATTGGATATTAAAGTCGGTGCTGATATGGCTATTTTAAAAAGCAGACTGGCACATATTTAAATCCTGTTCAATACTTATCACCTGCAATGTTGTACAGTATTGCAGGTTTTTGCTGTTCATGAGATATTAATACTGCAATTTAATTTTTGAGTCTTTTATCTTTTCCTGTTCTGCTAAGACATAACAGGCTTCTAAAAACACAATCAGTCGATTATAAAACAGCAACATATCATTGTTCATTTCAGCATTGGCGTATTCAGATGAATCATAAACCCAGCTTTCATACAGTTTCCAAATGCTTTCCCTAGTCTCGTGAATGGGGTAATCTACAAAAAAATAGACTATTAGCCCCATTGGGTCTTTTAGGTCACTTCTGGTTAATCTTGCTGGCTGATAGTTCAGGTTTTTCAAGATCTCTTCCATAACGTTGATGTGCTTGTATGTTTTTATCTGACAACTGCGCTTGCTTCCACAACAATACTTCCTCTTCCATACTTACGATTTTCTGGTCACACATTTTTCTGGTGAGGCCAACGAATGCAGTAACTCTGTCATATAACAGAATGGCATCCTTTTGATCTACATTAAATTTATCATCATATCAGGCACTGGAATAGCTTTTAGCCAATAGATTTAACAACCTTTCATCTTCTGTACCGCCTTGCAACAAACATTGCCCTGGTTCTTTAGAGAAGCAGGAACACAAATTTATCAGTCGACGTAAATTATGTATGTCTGAACGGTAGGCGATATGAACCCGAATTAAAGCAATTAAACATTGTTCTACAGCTTGATGGAGCATGAAGGTGCAGACATTAAAATTCTCATCAGCTAAACATTCAGTTGACCCTTTTAAAAAACCGACTGCATGCGGTATTCTATGATATAAGTGTTTTTTAGCCTTTGTGGCTACATGCGTTGGGATAAAAAGCAAACTATCATCAGTTAGTACAATACCTTCGCGACTGTAAATCATTTTCCCTGTGGTAAGTACCGAAATAAAGAACTTGCTGTTAGCCTGTACGGCTTCCCGTATGGTTTGTTCTCCATGGGCAAGAATAGTTATTAATCCCCCTGTATAATGGGTATTCGCATAATCCTGCACCTCATGTTCTATACGTGTATTACTGGCTGTGACCATCAGTATAAAGTAATGGTGCCTTCTATCGGATTGCTCGCCAATAAAACAGCCGATAGCATCGATTGATGTACTGATTTTTGAAAAACAGATCAGCTTTACAGGCTGGAATTTATCAACCAGTAATTGAATAAATGTTTTAAAATCGTCCGTTTGGAGCTGTGGTGCTATTGCAGGTTTAGTTTCCATAATTTTAGGCTTGGTTGAACTTCAAAGGTCATCCGGCCTGCTATTGTACCGAACCAAAAAGAGTGTTATATTACGCCTGATTACAGATTATTTACTATCTGATAATTTTTTATATTTGTATATATGGAAACGAAAACTAAACCAAATAACGTGCATATTGGAAGGAAGATAAGTCGCATTCGTTAATTAAGAGGAATGAAGCAAGATACCTTGGCTTTTGAACTGGGTGTAAGTCAACAAACTGTTTCTAAGATTGAGCAGAGCGAGAAAATTGAAGAAGAACTATTAGAACAGATAGCTAAGATCTTGGACGTTCCGGTAGAAGGAATAAAAAATTTCAGTGAGGAAGCAGTTTTCAATATCATTGGCAATACATTTACAGACAGTAGTTCAAATAATAACAATTATTTGTGCACCATCAATCCATTAGAAAAAATCATTGAACTTTATGAACGTTTGCTACAAAGCGAAAGAGAAAAAGTAGAACTGTTGAAAAACAAAGAATAATCATTAATCCCTATAAATCTTTTAAACGATCTGCTTTGCCCCTTATATCTGTAGAAGACTTTTCAGTAAATGCAAAGTAAAAATACCCAAGGATTTTTACAGGCCGCAAGTGCGCGGGGGGCTAATGATTGCCAACCAAATTTTAAAAATCTGACCATCGGGAGCAAACCGGAATTTTCCTGATCAGGGAAAATCGAGGGTTTTTGTATAGCAAAAACATTAACTTGCTCCCTCAATGTTTCATAGTATACGATCTAGTATAGTACTTTCATTTATCTTACTACCATTAAGAGTAACAAAGGATACCCGGAGTATCCTTACAACCCTATTTGCAACGTCTAGGGCAAGAAAGTGGGGCAACTGTCTAGCTTCAGCTTGTTTATTTATTTACTTATATAAGTTTAGTGCACTTATCAACTTATTTTTAATAAACGAAGAAAGGTGCTCAGGATATACCACTTTCACATTGTCACCAAAGGATAAAATCAAACTTTGCAATTCATAATTGACTATGAGCTCTAAATCTACTTGAAGTTCTTTTTCGTCTAGAAATTTAGTTCTTTGAGATCCATGCAATGGCTTATTTATAATGTATTTTGTTGTTTCATTTTTAAAAATTAGTCTTACATTCTCTATTTGACTATCATTTGGTTTAGTTACGCCAATTATGTCTTCAAAATATTCACTCCAGTCAGTTACGCTATCAACAAACGGTATCGTTGTCTCATTTATAAACAAAATTCTATCTATTCCTAAGTTCCAATGGTAATTATTTCGCTCTGGATTAAAACCGAACAAAAACCAACGATTGTTATATTGTTTCAAATAGTAGGGATGAAATATAAGATCATAAGCAGCCTCACTTTTAAAGTCCTTGTATTTAATTTTTAATGGTATTTTGTAAGTAATTGCATTAAATAGTAATCCTAGGTTTTCAATCCCCTTTAAATATTGATTTGAATCAAATGCCATTATTGGTTCGCTTGTATTCGTTCTAATTCCCTGTTGGAGTTTTGCTAGTAACTCGTTCATCCACGCGAACTGAGGCATGCCATTGAACTGATCTAAAATTTGGAGTGCAGATTTTAGTTGGTCAATTTCCACGGCATTTAATGGCATTCCATTAATGGAGTAATTCAGATCCGCATATCTGTAATATACTTTTCTTCCAAAACGGGATCTAATTAATTCAATACTCCATCCTTCTGAACTTTCCATAAATGAAATATCCATGAGTATCTGCCTTCTACTTATTCCAGCATGATGTTGATCAAGTTCATATAAAATACTATTACATTCTGCAATAAGATCTTCAATAAAAAATCTCTTACCGGGATTTCTAAAACATTGATCTAATATTTTATATCTGATTAGCGGGTTCTTCGTTATTGCCATTCCTAAGACAAAAATAAAATAAATTCTAGCTATGCAGCAAAACTGCACAATTAAATATTACTTTGCAGAAGTTCTTTGAAAGCCTGCTAAAAAATATTGACTTTGCCAGCTGGATATTTGTATTAATATCAGATCGGCTGGTTTTTACGATTTATCGTAATAACTGAAGGTTAGAGTGTAATTATTGTCCTTACTTATCCTTTATTGATTTTCTCTTGATCTTTTGGTCTTTTGATCTTTCTGTCATAAACAAAGAATACATTAGCAGGTTTTCAGAGATTTATTTAGTTAAATGGAACTCCAAAAAAAACAAATTGATTATATAAATAAGTGCTTTCAAAACTTAGAAAGCAAGAAAGACCTCTTAAATTTACTTAATTATTCAAAGAAAATCATATACGGAGAAAAAAACCATCCTTTCCAATTACGACAGCTTAGTTATTATTCAAATCCTAATGTTAATGGAAATCGATATGAGACGTTCTTAATAAAAAAAAAATCCGGAGAGGATAGAACCATACATTCACCAGTTAGCGGTTTAAAACAGCTCCAAAAATCTTTAAATTTAATTTTACAATGTGTGTTTAACCCCCATCCTTCAGCAATGGGCTTTATTAAAGGAAAATCGATTGTTGATAATGCAAAATTACATGCTGGGAATTATTATGTTTTCAATATCGATTTGAAAGATTTTTTCTTTAGTATTGATCAAGCTAGGGTCTGGAAATGCTTACAGAACAAGCCATTCAATCTAGCATCTAAATTAAGCACAACTACAAATGCTACTGATCGGTACGAGGTTGTCAACTTAATCAGTGCCCTTTGTTGTACAGAAATAGAGGTTGAAAGAATCAATTCTGATGGTAAAATAGTTAAAATCTCTAAAAATGTAGTTCCTCAAGGAGCACCTACTTCACCTACTCTTACAAATATTGTATGTCAACGACTAGATCATATACTGACCGGTGTTGCTAAACGTTTCGGATTAAAATATTCAAGATACGCTGATGACATTACCTTTTCATCGTTACATAATGTATATAATCTTGAGGGAGATTTTGTGACTGAACTAAACAGAATAATTACTGACCAAGGATTTACTCTTAACTCATCAAAGACACGTCTTCAGAAACAAGGAGGAAGACAGCAAGTTACAGGATTATTGGTAAATGAATACGCAAATGTACAAAAGCGTTATACAAAAAAAATAAGATCATGGATTTATTTATGGGAACAATATGGATATGAAAAGGCTTATCAGTTTTTCCTAAATGACTACATAGATGATAAAGGGCATATTAAAAAAAATGTCCCAGATATGGTTAAAATCATACAAGGTAAGTTAAATTTTCTTGGCATGGTAAAAGGCTTTGATAATGATTCTTTTCAAAAACTAAATAGGCGACTTATTAATTTAATCGACGACTACTCAGAAATCACAAAATTATTAGAATCATGGAGCTCTGTCGGGGTTAAGGAGACCTTATTAAAAAATGACCGGTTTAAATCCATTGATGAACTTTATAAATTCGTTACACATGTGTTGAATAATAAATCAACATCGGAGTCTCAGAGAGAAAAAATCAACGGACTTATTATTTCTCAACTTAATTCGTCTTTTAATATTCTAACTGCTTTAAATGATATAAATTCTGATAAACCAGAACTTCAGAACTTTGGCAAGAAGCCTAATGTCGTAAATCATAAACCAAAAGATGTAGCCGACTTTATGAATCTTTTTGATGATCCTAGAGGTTTAAAATATCTTACTCACGACTTTGATGAAAGTGATCAAGTTTTTGATATTGATAAATATCTGAGCTTAGCAAAAGATGTATTTTATGAAACCACAAAAAACAAATCAATTCCAAAATCACTTTGGGCTATTGTAAATGAGTTTGCTTTTTCTAAAACCCCTTCATGGAATAAAGGTTGTAATGACGGATGGTCAACAGAAGAAAGAATACTATGGTCAAGGAACGAGAAAAAACACTTAAAGAGAAACACATCATTTTCAAAAACAATTGAGAATTTCCGAAAATTAACTAGGATTGAGGCTCCAGAATTGAAATATATTCTTAAGAATATAATAAAGGATAAACTTGGTGATAGATTTCTAGGTTTTGAAATTCAAATAATAGACTGTGAGAAAGCAGATTTTTATACAAATGTTAGCTATTTCAAAGAAGCCATCAAACTAATACTTGACGGATGCTATAAAAGAATATCAATTAGCAATTCAATTTTAATTAATTATGAAAGAGTTTTAGATAAGGACTATAGGAAGAGAATTATTAGAATCACTCACATTGACTCATTTTCAGTTAAGCCAGAGGAAGAATTCATCTCAGATCTCGAAAAAGGCAAAGGGGAGCTTGCTGATGTGAAATTAAAGTTGACCGGGTATTGTGACTGGGCTATTGAAACAATAATGGACGATATTCCTATCAGAATCAATATTTTAAATGAAAAACAGAAAATTTATACAGATTATTTAAACAGCAACCCAGTAGGATTTACACACATATTTACCTTTTATCAAAAATGATATACCTAATTGACGATAATAAGAATAATAAAAGAGTTAATGAAATGAAGATACATTATGTTGACAATGATGATTTCAAATCTATACTCAAGCCAATAGAAAAATTAAAAAAAAATTGTGATTTATCTTTCTTAAAGGATGCTGAATGTATATTAATTCATAAAACTACTGACGATTGTGATTCCGATGGAGAATTTATTGATAATTCAAATACAAATGCACTGAAAATCATTGAAGAAATCTCTGAATATGGGGAAAAGATACCGTTGGTAATTTTCAGTAATCGCATGGATGAAAAGGCAACATATTCATTTATTGAAAGTCCTAATTGCATTTTTAAAATAAAAAAAAGTATATTTTATATTAGATTATACGACTTCCTTAGCGAATATAAAACACATGGAAAAATTGAACTAAGAATAATAGCCCATGGAAAAAATTTCAGATCAGAAGAATCTGATAAAGCAGGTAAAGCTATAATTGATTATTTACTAAAATATTCATTACATAAAAAGTTTGACGTCACTATGGTAGATATAGATACTTTAAGGAGCTTTTATTCACTTTTAGAATTGGAAGATAATTTTGATGTTTTTTTTCAGGAACTACAATCCTCTTCAATTACTGTAAAACAATTTGTAATTAAGATCACGCAAGCATTAGAAAGTATAGAGCAATATGGAAAATATATATATAATTGGAAGAAGTAGCAATCAGATTATAAAACAGTTAGGATTCAATCTAATTGAATTGCCAACTATCTATAGTGATGAAGAAATTCATGATTTTATTGAAAAAAAATTTAAAAATATAGATATTGACAAATTAATAATTTGTCTTACTAAAGATGATTTGCTTTTGGAACTTAAAGTTGGTTTCCATGTACGTTTGACGGTGAGCCTATGGAACAAAAGATTGATCCCTATCCTATTTACATCATTAGATAGCCTAGGAACTGTATTGTATAATGCTGGAATATTTGGACATATACTTCACACCCAGGGATGTCGATATGAACCATTTGATAAGGATATTATCCCAAAAGCGATTTCTTACATGAAGCCACTAAGAGTCGATGAATATAAGTTGAGCTTTTTAGATATTATTGTAATTCATCCAGATGAAAAAATTGGACGCCACTCTCTAGCAAATCAATGGGGAGCGTTGACTCTCAATACGGCAGCCAATACCACAGCCTTACAAAGCGATAAAGAATTAATCTTAGCGCAAAAACAGCTCTATTTTAAATTTATTATTGCTCAAACAGATAACTATTCCGCATTAGGAGATAAAGGATTGAAAGTTATAGGGCATGTTCCATTAGGTAAGCCAGATCAAATTGATGCTAAAGATTTCAAAATATTATTAATTGATGATGAAGCAGAAAAAGGATGGGGAGCTGTTTTAAGACGAATTTTCAAGACAAAAATACCAGCGCAATTTCAAATAATAAACCAAAAGGTAAAGAACTATAATGAATTATCAGATGAAAATAAAGCTATTATAACAAATGGCAACTTTGATCTTTTTTTAGTTGATTTAAGGCTTAATGGAAATGACGAAGAGCATATAATTAATCCATTTGATTTTTCAGGTTCGGATTTCTTGAAGAAGATAAAAAAAATAAATGAAGGGAATCAGGTAATTATGTTCACAGCCTCTAATAAAGCATGGAATATGAAATCTCTATTAGACCTAGGAGCTGACGGATATTATATAAAAGAATCTCCAGAGTATAATTTTCCAGTGACATTTTCTAGAGAAAATTATATTAATTTTAAAAATGAGGTCAATAAATGTTTTGAATTATCATTTCTTAAAATAGTAGCTCAAAAACAAGATGAAATAGAGGAAAATATTTCATCTTGCTATTCTTCAAAGTCTGCATTATATAAAATGTTTTATGATCGAACTAGAGCATCTTTATCTATCGCTTTTGACTTATTGAAAAAATCTTTTAAATCAGAAAAGTACCTTAATTTAGCGTATTTGACCTATTATCAGATCTTAGAAGACTATGCTAATCAATATGAAAATTTTGAATATAAAACCAAGTTTGAATGTTACGTTAGCAGTACAAGAGTAATAGATGATTCAACAGGACAATTAAAATGGTTGTTAAAACACTATTCAGATAGCAGCAATGGGGATTATTTTAAAAAGGAGGATGAAATAAAGGCTGAACACAAGTCTGTTCAATCATTAGCGAAAATTTCTTTTATATTGGCGTATAAGTTCCTGAAAGACAATGCTTTCTTGAGAAGATGGGGACATATAAATAAGCTCAGAAATGAGAAAGCTACTCATGGAAATTCAAATATTTTTATTACTAAAGATGAATTATTTGAAATGCTTGAGATTATAGAATTGTTTTTAATTGAATAAAATAGTTTTTTAATAAAATTTTAGATAAATTTAATTATAGCATTTGCAGCTAAAGCGTATTAAAGAAAAGGTGAGCGATTCGGTTAGTGCCAATTTCAAAACCCTCTAAATATTGAATAACCCTTGATTTTCACACTAGGTGTGAATCCCAGCGGGATCACCTTATGGGACAGACTGTTAATATTACGGTCTGTCAACCTATAACAGTTTATATACTTTCGACTTCCTTGTTGACACATTAGCCAATGATAGAAAAAGTAATAACAGACAAGTTGACGATAACCTTCAAAGATTAGGTAAATATTGGGGAGAGTATTCTAATCAAAAAGACCTTTCGATTGAGCCTTTTTTTACGCATTGCTTCTGAGGAATACGGATTTAGAAGAACGAAAAATTTATTATCAAATCTAATTGACCTTCAAAACAAGGTTAACTTTGAAAATATCGTTCTACCAAGTGAGAGATTATTTTTTTCAAAAGTGAATATTCAGTCTCCTGGATTTTGGGAGGTTATGGGAAGTCTAAATCCTCTTCAACAGATACGTGAATATTTAAAAGACCGACATGAAAGAAAAAAGATAATAATTATAAAAGTAGGCAGGAAGAAGAGCTTGCAGAACTTGAAATAATTGAGCGTAGAGACAGAATCGTAAACCAAAGTATTGAAACATTAAAAGGACTTAGTTATAGTGACATTGAATAAGACCGATGGTAAAAGCCATGGTTACCCAGCCGCTAAATAGACTTGGCAGACATCAAGACAATGGTCAGATTGAAGGAGCTGACTAACAATAGACAATGGACGAACAAATAAAAACAGTAATTGAAAACTATACTCTTAACGCTTTCCAGGTTGCGTTGATAAGTATTTGTGTTTCTGTATTGACATTTCTTATTACCAACTGGCTTAAAAATCACTTTGAGAACAAGCTGCTTCAGCGTAACCTTGAAACAGAACATAAGTTTGAGCAAAGGAAGAAAATAAAGGAGGCAATTGCAAAATATAAGGTTCATCTATTGACTGCTTGCGAAGACGTTAATCATCGATTCTGGAATTTATCAATTAATCATCATAAAGACTGGATTAAAATTGATGGAGACTACGGCAAAGAGCATTACTATTTCCACTCGACAATTTATAAAATTCTGTATTTATATGCATGGATTGGGAAAATCAAAAAAGAAATGATTTTCTTAGATACAACAATTGCCTCTAAAGAAGATTTGGAATTTATCAAATTTTTAAAATTCTTTCCAAATGTAATGTGCGATTTGACATTTATAGTCGGTAAGGATGCAGACGGAGATTATGCTGTAGATCACTTTTTTAGGACAAATTTCGAGTTGCTTCCTGACTATATTTCTGACAAAGATGTTTTTAAATCTTACGCTGACTACAAAGCAATTATTCCAAACTTGCAGACGGATCTTCACTCACTCTATATTTACCTTGATGGTGTTTCACCAAATGAAAAGAGAATGCGTTGGGACAGGCTTCATCTTTTGCATCTCACAACAATCCTTTTTCTAAATAATTACGGATACGATTTTCAACAGACAGACGACAAAAAAATTAAAGAGGTACTGACAAAACCTAAAGTATCTGGCTATCTAAAGAACTACTTCAATTTCCTAAAGGAGTATAAGCTTGATGAAAATAAGGAAGTTAAACGCTTAAAGAGTATTGCTAAGAAACATTATTGTTAGTAACAATTTTCATGAACACCCCATTATTACTAGTAATTAAGATTTGATTACGAATATCCTAATAATTAGGAGCAGACTTATTTTTAATTGCACTTTCAAGAAAAAATTCTAAAGGCCAAAATAAGGACTTTCCAATCTTTTCTTTAGAGCCTCAATTTACACTCGCACTGCAGAAGGAGAAGTCTTTAGTTTTGTTAATTATTGACCCATTATAATAGAGTTTTATTTTATTACATTTACAACCTAGCATTTGCAGCAAAAACGTACAAACAAAAGTTGAGCGATTCGGTTAGCACCAATTCCAAAACCTCACAGATAATGAATAAACCCTGATTTTCACACTAGGTTCAAATCCCAGCGGCACCACAAACAAGCCTCAGAGAAATTTTCAGACTTCTTCGTTTACGCAAAATCCATTCTAAAACTTCTGTCAACAAGAATCAAAGTATGTTTAAAACATTTGTGCTCACAAAAGACAGAAGATCACTTTCATTACTTTTACTTACATTAGGACTTGTAAATACTGATATTAGTGAAAGAGTTTTCTGATTTTATAAAATCAAAGGTCCTGATAGAACAATCAAATTTGGAGGTCATTCTCTCAAACTTTAAGCATAAGTCTGTTAGAAAGGGTCAATCGATTTTAAAAAGGGGCCAGATTGCGAACCAATATTTCTACATTAAATCTGGGGCATTGCGTTTTTTTTATGGCGAATTTGATCAACAATTGACCGCTTGGGTAGTTTTCCTGGACGAATTTTTTACGGAGATATCTAGTCTTGGCCCACAAAAGCCCACCCGGTTCAATATTGAAGCAATAGAAGATACAGAATTACTATGCATCGATAAACAAGACATGGAAAAATTGTATAAAGAATTCCCTGCCTGGCAGGAATTTGGAAGGATCACCTGGGAAAATATGGCAATAAGGATGATCAACCAGATCATCAGTTTTCAAACTCTATCTGCAGAAGAACGCTATTTAGAATTCATGACCAATTCTGAGTTAATTAAACGAATTCCAGTAAAACAAATGGCCTCCTACCTGGGAATCACCCCTAATGCCCTGAGCAGAATCAGGAAAAACATCAAATAGATTTATTAACTACCAAATGGTAGTTTTTCGGATATCAATTGCTCATAGCTTTACACCATAAAATAATGAATTATGATGAATAAGCTAATATTGGTAGTAGGTGCTACTGGTAATCTTGGGCAAAAGATTTGCCGTGAACTGATTAAAAATAACGCCAATGTAAGGGCGGTTATAAGAGAAGAAAGCAGTAATGAAAAAGTTGACATCCTTAAAAAAATGGGCGTTGAGCTATTTAAATGTGATCTATCCAACGAACAGGAGTTAATAAAGGCATGTACTGGTGTTTCATGTGTTGTATCTGCCCTTGCAGGTTTAAGTAATATCATCGTAGAAGCACAAACGAAACTCTTAAATGCCGCTATTGCTGTTGGTGTGAAGCATTTTATTCCTTCAGATTTTTCATCTGATTTCACCCATATTCCCGAAGGTGAAAATCGCAATTTTGACCTGAGGAGAGAATTCCATGTTTACCTTGATCAAAGTCCAATTAAAGCGACTTCAATTTTGAATGGCGCCTTTGCTGATATTCTACGCTATAATACCCCGCTCTTTAATGTCCCTGAAAAAACTATCGCTTATTATGATGGTAAGCAGGATTGGAAAATTGACTTTACAACAATGGACAATACTGCCGCCTATACAGCGCTGGCAGCCCTCGATGAAACGGCTCCAAGATATTTGAAAATCGCCAGCTTCAGCGTTAGTTCCAATGAGCTTGTAAGCTTAAGCAAAGAACATAAGGGTGCAGAATTTAAACTCATTGATATGGGAACTATGGAAGGATTTTCCGCTTACAATAAAACACAGCGGGCAGCAAACCCAGCTGGTGAAAATGAACTCTATTCAAAATGGCAGCAGTCGCAATATCTATATAGTATGTTTTTTACACATCATGAAAGTTTGGATAACGATCGCTATAAGGGGCTAAATTGGTCTCCAGTCGAAGAAAACATCTAATTATATTTAATAAACCATCAGAAAATGAGTAACGAAAACACAAATATCGTCAACCCATATTCAGACGAAGAGCTGATTAAAAACTGGCCGGGATTTGAAAATAAATACGAGAGTGTTAATGGTATAGAATTACATTATGTTGAAGGTGGTCATGGCACCCCGCTTATCTTACTTCCGGGCTGGTCCCAAACATGGTATTCTTTTCATACTATAGCCCCTCAGCTAGCAAAAAACCACCACGTTATCGTTGTTGATATCAGAGGAATGGGTACATCTTCAAAACCATCAGTCGGGTATGAGAAAAAAGAAATGGCAAAAGATATATATGCACTTATCCAAAAGATCGGGCTAGAAAAAGTAAATCTGCTTGGACATGATATCGGTGGCATGGTAGCAATGAGTTTCGCCTTTAACTACCCTGATTTGACGGAGAAGTTAATCATTATGGACGGTATACACCCAAATTCAGGAATGATGCAAATGCCTTTAATGCCTGCTCTCGGTACTTTTACAGAAAAAATGAATCCAAATATGCCTTACATATGGTGGATGGGATTCAACCAGGTAAAAGGTTTGCCTGAAAAACTGTTAGAAGGTAGATTTAGATACTTGATCGACTATTTGTTCGATTATGTAATGATCGATGAGAAGAAAATGACAGATTTTGAAAGAGAAGTATATGCTTCGGCTTATAATCAAACTGATGCAATTCGATCTTCTAATGCATGGTATCAAAGTTTTGCTCAGGATATCGAAGATGGTAAGTGTTATCAGCAGCTTAGCATGCCACTATTAGGGATAGGAAGCAATGTAAGTTACGAACATATGAAAATGGGCTTACCCTATGTTGCAACCCAATACGAGATAGTTGGAATATTAGACAGTGGCCATTATATGAACGAAGAAAAACCAGAAAAAGTTATAGAAGCTGTTTTGAATTTCCTTAAATAAGGTATTCAGATTAGAGTCCCCATTATCTTTTTTAATCCTGAAATTTTCACACAATCTTTTATAAAAGTGTTCGATAAACTTACCAGCAGGTTCACGAAATGCCTCAATGCAAATTGAGGCATTTTGCGTTAAAAAATATTGCTGTATTTTCTTAACTCCCTTGACTATTTAAACGTAGCATTCCTATTTATATACCGGTATTAAATCGTATCCTCAGCAATACACATTATTTCTGACTCTCTTTACTTTTAAAGTCCGTGATTGTCTTTCCATCATAACGATACACTCCACTCCTGGTTCCCAGAGCTCCAAACCAAATACTTCCATCGTTACCTTCAAAAATCCCACAAAGCATTCCAAGTCCTTTTATTGACATTATCTCGGTTAACTTGGGCTTTTTATTATACAAAGACTTTTGATCATAACGGGAAAGTGCCCAGACCTTACCATTAGGCGGATTCACGATACCTGTAGTCCATATGTTTCCTTTTTTATCTTCGATTATAGCAGTAGCACCTCTTTGGGTTACCTTAGTAAAGGTACTGCCGCCATAGCGCCAAAGTCCATCATTACCACCAAGCCAAATGTTTCCTTTTTTATCTTCAATTATACCCCAAACGTTTTTAAAAGCTTTACCCTCATCGTTTAAAGCGCTAAATTTTTTTCCGTCATAAACGAAGGCCTCTCCCCTTGTACCGATCCATAATTTTCCAGTTTTGTCTTCAATGATTGTAGTAATATCATTATTCCAATGTCCTTCTTTCGTTGTAAAATTTTGAAAAGATTTCCCATCGTACCGGCTTATTCCACCGCCAGTTCCGAACCAAATAATACCGGCTTTATCTTCATAAATACACATTACTGCATTATTGGCAAGTCCCTCTTTAGAAGTGAAATGTTGAAAGGATTTACCATTGTAACAATAAACACCAGAATCAGTAGTAGCGAACCAAATGTTTCCGCGCCGATCTTCCAGGACATCCCAGAATCTGCGTGAACCAATTTTACTTGTCAGTTTGGTAAAAGATTTTCCATCGTATCTAAAAATACCAGCAAATGATGCAGCAATCAAAATTGTACCATTCTTGCCTTTTTTTATATTACGAACCATTGTGTTAGGCCCGTAGGAAGTGACGGAGTCCATAGTTTCAGATATGCTGTCAATTGAAATTTGACCAAAAACACAAGTTGCTGATGTAAGCAGGAAAGGGATAATTAGTAAGACTTTAAAACAAAAAATGGGTGATCTGCTCATGATGATAAGACATTTAAATACCTGACAGCTATAAAACCAACAACCCAAAATCCCTCAAATTATAAACCGGCTCAGAATACCAGAACAATTCAAAATGTTCCATTGTACTCTCAAAATCGGCTTTAATTTCTTGAAAAGTATAAACCCGGGTATCGGAGGCTGATATTTTCTGTAAAATTGCAGCTAGCCACTCTCCTTCTTCCTTATTGGTTTGAATCGTAAAGGTTTCCTTTTTATCATGAAAAGTTAAAATTGTCATTTCTAAAGGCTTACCTTTTTTATACTTGGCAAAGGTTTCTAATTCTGGCTTCCCTCCTAACCAAACAACTTTAGCTGTTGGTTTCGTATTGAATTTACTGTTATCCTTTAAAGCTTGCTCAATAAAATCCGAAGGAACCATTACTTTCGGAATTTTAAAATCAAACCAATCTTGCAGTTTATAATCTAAACAAATGCCATGCATAAAATTAAACAGTGACTTCTTTAAGCCAAAACTAAATTTATCATGGTCTATCCCTGTTTTATCGATATAATTGATGTCATTATTAGCAAATGTCCCGATAACTTCAGTTTCTTTAACTACACCAAATTTTTCTGGATACAAACCAACTGGGCTATGTGCAGTCATTGCAAACTGATGCCAGAAGCCAGACTGCAAAACACCTGCTTCAAACAATTGCCGCACCATTTCTAAACTGTCAACGGTCTCTTGAATAGTTTGTGTTGGATAGCCATACATCAAATATGCATGAACCAGTATCCCCGCTTCCGTCAAATTTCTAGTGACCTGGGCCACTTGTTCTACGGAAACCCCTTTATCAATTAGCTTCAATAAACGATCGGATGCTACCTCTAAGCCACCAGAAACAGCAATACAACCAGATGCTTTAAGCAAAATACATAAATCTCTGCTAAAGCTTTTTTCAAACCGAATATTTGTCCACCAGCTCACAGAAATCTTTCTTCTTAAGATCTCTAGCGATACTTCCCGCATTAGTGCCGGCGGTGCAGCCTCATCTACAAAATGAAAGCCATTCTGACCAGTTTTTTCAATCAGTTCTTCCATCCGGTCAACAATCAATTTAGCTGCAACAGGCTCATATACTTTGATATAATCCAGGGAAATATCACAAAATGTACATTTGCCCCAATAACACCCATGCGCCATTGTCAATTTATTCCAGCGGCCATCACTCCACATCCGGTGCATTGGATTTACAATTTCTATAACTGAAATGTATTGGTCAAGTTGTAAATCACTATAATCTGGCGTTCCTACATCAAACTGCTTATAATCACTTCTTAATGCATCATTCTTATAAACAACCATCCCATTCTCTAGTAAAAAAGTTCTTTTATAGAGATTAAAATCACCACCTTTTATGATTGAATTATAGATGAGTTCAATAGGTAACTCTCCATCATCCAAAGAGATAAAATCGAAAAATTCAAAGACTCTCGCATCAGAAACGGAACGTAATTCTGTATTGGCAAAACCACCGCCCATCGATATTTTAATCTCAGGATAAGTTCGTTTTACATATTGCGCACAGCGAAAAGCGGCATATAGATTCCCTGGAAAGGGTACAGAAATCAAAAACAGCTTAGGTTGAATAACAGAAATTTTCTTTTCTAAAATTTCAATCAGGATTTTATCCATATAGGTATACTCCTGATTTAAAGCTTTGTAAAGCTCGTCAAATGAATTTGCACTTCTGCCTAATCTTTCGGCATAGCGGCTGAAGCCAAAATTCTGGTCAATACATTCAATAATAAAATCTGAAATATCCTCCAGATAAAGCGTAGCTAAATGTTTACCCTTATCCTGCGTACCCATGGAACCAAATGCCCAGTCTAAATCATCCAGTTGCGTAAATCTTGATGCTTCTGGTAAAAAATCCTCCTGACAAATTTGTAAAGCTAAGGTTGGGTTTTTGCCTTGTAAAAAAGAAATAACGGCATCAATAGTTTTGATATACTCATTCTTTAAAGCTAAAATGCGTTTGGCATTTGAACTTTTTGGTTGACCATGGAATTTCTCCGCATGAGCGAAAAGATCTTCCAAACCTTTCCTGGAAAACAAGGCCAAAATTACTTCAATACCTAAATCGGCCTGAGTAGAAGAAATATTTTTAGTGTTTAAAAAACCTTTTATATAGGCAGTTGCAGGATACGGGGTATTCAGTTGGGTAAAAGGAGGAGTAACAAGGAACAGATCTGTTTTCAAAATGGAATTGTATTTCGGTACAAAAATATTCATAATTATTTTAGGATTAGCCAAGATCCTCCCTACATTTTTTTTAGAATGTTTATGGTGACTTTTTCTTCATAGTTTTTAAAATCATAATTAGCTGGCCGATTTTATTGATTACTCATCTTTCTTACCACTTTTATTGGCCCCAGGGTAAAAATCACCGATAACATGGCTGCAGTTATACCCATAAACACGGAGAGCAATCTGCCATTAAAATAATAAGAATTAGGAATATAGTATTGTAGTATCAGCATAAAAAGTAAAGTAGCTGATAAAGTGATGCCCCCATTGATACCGGCAATCCTAAGTATAAACCTGTATTTTCTAAAATTTGCTGGGGGAACAAAACCTTCCTCCCCCAGCGCTGCAATTGAAATAGATTTTTTAAGCATATCAAACGTCATCATAAATGGCAGCAGAAAAGCCATTGGCAAAATAAATCGCGCAAAGCAATATTCACCGCTAAATAGTGATACTGCTGCTGGGTTCCTGATATTGAAATAAGGATAACAAGTATTAAATATAAGATTGATCAAAATAGACTTGAGCATGTTCTTACGGATAAAGCTCTTCCATAGTTCGTTGTCTTTTTTGTTTTCAAGCCTGTTGTATCCACCTTGCTGATGTACTTTACAGCCAAAATCATCCTGTTTATTGTACGGCATATGCTAGTTCTGTTTCCTGTAATAACATGCTTACAGCATAACTTTGAATCGCCATAGCCTCTTGTACGCTCAAAAATGCATTATTGGAGCAGAACGTAAAGTCCATTTCCCCTTTAAAAGTGCTTACAATTAATGTATTCGGGTTTCTCCATGGAAATGCAACTGTAGGACTATAAATGGTTTCTACTTCAAAAGTATCATACTGCTCTGCTATGTCCAAAATCCCCATATTGGAAATCGTAACATCATGAGTGCCTTCAGCTGACTTAAGATAAGCAACAATCTTATCTGCTGAAAAATATTCACTCATCAGCAAAGAACCACGGCCATCCAATGCCGCTATTTTAGTATTCATGGTCTCTTTTAAAGCTCTGGCCTTTTCCCAAAAGCCTTTAACCTCTTGTCTATCTACAGCTATTTCTACAGTTGGTGCCATCGCAAACATCATATCTTCTTTTATTTCTGGCACAAACTTTCTAATGTCCACAGGGATCACTGCCTGTCCATGTGCATTTTCTCCTTTTACTTCCATAAAACTTGTCAGAAAAGCCGCGCACAGCATAGCCTGAATAGTTGTCTCTTCTCTTTTACAGGCAGATTTGAGCCCATCAACAGTTTCTTTATCCAGCTTAAAATGAACCATATAACTTTTACCCGCGGGGGATATCTTTGTTCCCGTTTTAAATAAACAGATACAGGATACCATACAAGATAGAAATCTCATTTTCCATCTTTTAGTCAAATTATAACGATGCGATAATAAGCTCTCTATGGAATAAAATGGAAGATAATTTATGAGCTTCTTTTCTGGATGATCTAATAACTGTAAAAGCTCTGCCATTAAAGTGACCATACTTTTTCCATCACAGATGCAGTGCGGACAAACTAAAAGCAGCTCTGAAACCATTTTTCCTTTTAACCAAACTACTCTTGCCAGTGGCGTATTATCCTGGTTAAAAAGTTTTGACCATTCTATTTCTGATTCTGCTTTCCAGTCTTCGTCAGTAAGTCTGTCTACCACTCTGACCGGAATCTCACTTAAGGTATTGCTGAATAACAAGTACGGCACCTGCTTATTTTTTTTTATCACAGACCTTAAAAAAGGATGCTTCTGCTGTACTTTAGCTACAGCAGAAGCTAGTTTTTCAGCAGAAAAGCTGCCTTTAATTTTAACGGTAAAAACACAATTCAGGGGTGTTGCAGCATCTACATACATCACTCTTTCTCCTGTGATCATCTTTCTTTTCATTTGTTATACGATTTAAATCAGGCTAACTTATTTTACTGATGAGGTCTATTATTTTGTCCTTAATTAACAAAGCTTCCTGATAAGGAAGAAAACCTTCACTGCTGATGAAGGTAAAGTCCATTTTTCCACGGTAAGTTGAGGCCACAATACCTGTCGTTTTACCTAAAGGGCCAACTGCTGATGGGCTATAAATAGTGTCTACCTCAAATGTTTGGTACGCATGGGGGATACCTATTTTTCCTAAATTTGAAAACAAGCAGTCGCTTCCTGGTTTGCTGTATTTTAAGAATTTTGTTAAACCCTGAAGGGAAGCATGTGAAGCTTCCATCTGCATAAGCATGGAATAAGGATCAAGTTGCTCCATTTTCTTAGATACATCTTTCTGCATCTTCTTTGCGTCTTCCATAAAACTGAGTTTACTATTTAAGGATAAGACCACCATAGAAACAAAAGCGAATATATTTTCTTCCTTAATCTTTGGTACATATTTTCTGATGTCTACAGGACATATGATTTTATTATGAAAATCACTGCTAACAACTTCTTTAAATGCGGTAAGTACGGTTTTACATAACAAAGTGTTCACAGTTAGCCCGCTAGATTTTGAAACTTGGATCAAATGGTCACTCCAGGCTTTATCCATTTTCCAGTTCAGCATATAATCCTGCTTTCTTTCAGTCATTTTTTTTCTAAGTGGAATTAGCCACAACACTAGCGCTGTAACCCTGCCACTTAATTTTGCTTTTAATATTTTTCTTTTGTCTTTTAATAATCGATCTGGTATAATATCATTTATACTTAAGATGGGGTCTTCTTTGCCGATATCTATCTTAGGATGATCTAATAAACGCAGTAAATCTGCTAGTATAGACATTGCTGAGCGTCCATCACAAACACAATGGTGCATGACCAGCAGAATTTCTGAGCTGATTTCGCCTTTAAGCCAGACTACACGCATCAATGGTCCTTTTTCCATATTAAATAAAGTAGCCCACTCCCTTGTTACCTCTGCCTCCCAATCCAGATCTGTATGGCGTTCCACTACTCTTACCGGAATGATATTCGCTGCCGTGGTATCTACCACAAACCAGGGCATTTGCTTTTCATCAACCTGGATAAAAGCCTTTAAGAAAGGATGTTTTTCCTGAAGGCTGCAAAGTGCGAGTTGCAGGTTGATTTCCGGAAAATTGCCATTAAGCTTTACTGGTACAACTACGTTAAATGCAGTATCTCCAGTTCCATAAATTACCCGCTCTAGAAAAAATAATTTTCTTTTCATCTTACATATATTTGGTTTTTTTATTAGTTGTTTTCCAGTAAATTGGAGTGATCCTTAATTAGAAGGATACAGAAAGCCGTTTTTGTTTTGCTGTTAAAAATTCTTCCAGTAATTCCACGGCTTTCTGATTGCCGCCAGCGTCAATAAATGTTTTTCTAATTTTCTCTGAAGCATTTCTGTATGCCGGATCTTCTAGTAAAGTGGTAACCGCCTGCCGCATATCTGCAATGCGTAAACGTTTATACCTAATCTTAATCCCGCAGCCCCCATCTTCAATCAGCTTTGCAGTGTGAAAATGATCGTAAGTGATGGGAATAATCAGCATAGGCAGACCATTCATGAAAGTATCGTTTACTGTGTTGAACCCTCCATGGCAAATTACCACGTCCATTTTAGGAATTAATGCTGCCTGTGGCACAAAACTATTTACGATAAAATTATCTGGCCATTGATCAAATAGCACGGGATCTGTAGCAACTACCAGTGTTAGCGGTTCATTTGCAAAAGCTTCTATTAATTTACCAAAAAAATCTTTTCTAATATCCACTAACAGGGTGCCCAAAGAAACAAAAACCTTCGGATAGGAAGAGGCTGCTAAACGATCCCAGTCAAAAGCTGCGTGGTTAGGCCTGCCCTTTACAGGACCAATAAATTTCATATGCGGCTCAGGATTTTTGATGCCTGCAAATTCTTGAGACGTGAATACCATATTCATCTCTAAAGAATGTATAGCGCTTTGATCTCCATATATGCCAAATTCACGCTGTAATTCTTTGAACAGGTTCTTTTGCCATTCCACCACTTTTGAAGAAGTATTTACTGTTTCGCCCATTACATTCGGCGGTACAGGTGTGGTTGTTACACAGGGAATACGTTTAATATGTGCACACAAAGCACCTGCAAATGTGATACAATCATTAATGATCACATCTGGTTGCCATTTATCTACATATGCTGGCAGAATATTCATCATGATCCTGGCTAACGGAACGTACGTTTCTTCCAAAGCGAGTTTCATGATCTCTGGTGCCGAACTTGACGGACCATCATCTTGTCGTTTTAAAATACGCTGCAGCTCTTCCTGATAAGGCATTAGTTCGGTATCAGGATAGATATATGCTCCCCCCTGGGGGATATGTTCATTGCCCACAGGGGTTAATCCAAACCATTTTACTTCATGGCCATGGTCAATCAGGCTAGCGCCGATGCTTAGCGTTGGACTAATATGCCCGAAGAACGGGGGAACTACGAATAGGAATTTAGACATAAATTAGATTTATTTAAATGGAGGTTAACTAGCAAGTCTGCCGCGCGGGCAGTACCACCAGCCTCATAAAAAGATTGCTGAATCACTTCAGCTGCCTGTTTATAACTGTTGTTACTTAAAATTTCTGCTACCGCAGCTTGAAGATGTTTTGCCTTAAAACGGTTAAAGTTTAATCTTAACCCAGCACCTACACTCACTACCCTTCCAGCTACGTTAGACTGGTCATAAGCGATTGGAATAACTACCATAGGTATTCCGCTGGTTAAAGTTTCACAGACCGTATTATGGCCGCCATGGCAGACCACGGCATCTAAATGAGGAAGCAGTTCTAACTGTGGCACATAAGATTGGACCAAAAAGTTTTCAGGCCATTCCTCAAATAATTCAGGATCAGAAACTATTATAACTACGGTATTCGTATTTCCAAAAGCTTCAATCACTTTACTAAAAAAGCTTCTTTTATGTACATGGTCAAAAGTTGTCCCAATGGTAATCAAGATTCTTGTTTCTCCTTTGATTTGCCATAACTTTTGCCAGTCAAAAGTACCTATTGTGGTACGCTGATGGATTACCGGGCCGACAAAGTGATAATGAGAGGGCATAATAAGATCACCAAAAAACTCCCTGGAAGTAAATACCAAATTCAGCAGCGGAGAACACGCAATAGATTTGTCTATATGCAGTTGCAGCTCTTTTTGTAAAGCGACAATCTGGTTGTGCTCCCATTCATATACTTTTGGCAATTCATCCATTACCTTGATCGCTGCTGGTGCAGTAACAGAAGTTACATAAGGAATTTCGCTATTTATTGCTGCTATCGCACCAGCAAAAAACTCATGATCGGTAATTACCAGATCAGGTTTATATCTTTCCAGGTTTCTCATTATCCCTTTATAACAATGCCTGTTAAGCGGAATTAACACTTCCTCATATAAGAATTTGATACTTTCTACGCCATAAACTATTTTTTTTGAAATAATGTCAAGATACCGTCCGGTTTCCTGTTCTTCCAGATCTGCTGAAGTATGATTAATGAACAGCATTTCTCCACCTGAAGGAATCATTGATTCCAGGCGCTGGTCCATACTAATCCAGGCCACTTCATGTCCGCGTGCCAGAAGTTCTGCACCAATACTGAGCGTTGGGTTAACATGGCCTGTTAACGGGGGGACAATAAATACAAATCTTGCCATAAACGGATTATTTAAATTTCCTGATATTGATTATTAAAAAATGTCCCTATTAAATTGGCTATCCTTATAGGTTCCTGCAACGGGATATGATGATCTCCTTCAATAGCTAGTAAAGTTGAGTTTTCAATCTTTTTCATAAGTTCGTGTCCCGCTTCATTACAAGGAGATTCCGTTCCATATAGCAATAAGGTATGATGTGGCAGCTTGTTAATTGCTGCCGTATCAAAGAAATCGCGCTCTTTTAGGATATCAATTTTAATAGACGTTTCATGAAACAGATAGTCGTTTATCCTGTGCTTACGTTCCATTGCACGTGTTCCTGGCTGGATTTGACTGGTTTGGCCTAAATAGTTTTCCAGGCTTTCACGGGTGTAGGAATCTATCATCAGGCGCGTCTGGTCATCATTAGGGTTGGGTGCTTCAATCAGGACCAGTTTTTTCACAAATGAAGGAAACCGTGTAGCCATCTTTAAAGAAATTAAGCCACCAAAACTATATCCCGCCAGGTAAACTGAGCTCAAATCTAGCTTCTGCAATAAATTCATCAAGTCATCTGTCAAGCTTTCCAGATCATATCCATGAGCTACTTTCTCAGTTCTGCCATGGCTTTTTAAATCGTACATCACGACATGAAAATGCCTGGCTAAAATTGGGGCAATCTTAAAATAAAATACAGAAAGATTGCCCAGCATACCATGCACAAGCACGATAGTTTCTGGAGCAGCAGGATTTAACTGCTGGATATGTACGTGCTGACTATTGATTTTTATGATCGGCATTGGCAATGAAATTAATGATCATACCCAAGTTAAGGGCAATTAGCTGGTCAATATCCATATTTGATAACCAGCCTGTAAAATCTATCCTGTCTCCAAAGTGCTGCTTTATCTTTTCAGAAAATGCGACAATTTCAATGCTATCCATTTCCAGGTCCTTATTGAAGGAACTATCACGGGTAATATCCATTTCTTCTACAAACTCTTCTCCGATTACCTCGGTAATAAATTGTTTCATTAACGCAAAGATCTCTTCATTGCTCATTTTTACTGCTGGTACTATAGCGTCCATCCTATTATATAATTTTTATGTTTAATTGTTTGAATTAGAATATCATTGATCCTGAGTGTTTCACCATTGACCGCTTCGATGACATATGCCCGCGGGTTTCCCTGTAATCCTTTCCCCAGATATTTTCCATAAGCTTCTTTTGCAACCCAAAACCGGGTTGCCCATTCAGATTTTTCATGATCTTTAAGTAGGCTAAGTTCGTCAGCTGAAAAAACAAGATCATAAAACCCTTCACCCCGTTCTTCTATAGTTTCTATATCTATCCCTACAGCTTTGTTATACCTCGCAATTCCCACCGCATCAGTTCCTTTATGTGCAATAGAAATATGAATACCATCAGTCATGCTTCCATATGGGTAAGGCTGATGACGTGAATCTGATCTGATTTCAAATACAATAGGATATACCCTTTCTTTCTTATTTCGGAATAATAATGTTTTTACGGCATCTTTTACGGCAACCCGGCTAATCATCCATTCTTTTTTTCTATTTGGAGCCAATGATTCATAGTGCTTTTTCTCTGACTGGTTAAAGTAACGCTTTAATACAAAATCCCAGGAGGCTACTCTATTATATGCATGGTGGAACATAAAAACATGTGGTGCAATTTCTTCTGAAAGCTGATGGTATTGCGGTGCCATAGATACATTCCATAAGGGCTCATCAATGCCCATTCTCCTGTTTTGCCAGCCCTTTACCTGTGCCCAGGCTAATCCATCACGACTGATAATAAAGTTTGCTGTGGCAAATTCTGCGGTCAGCTCAGTTAAAAAGCAACTACATTCAAAGCTGCCCTGCTGGTCATTAAAATCGCTAAAAAACTCAATTTCCTGAATCTTTACCGGAAAGGCAATACGGTCTTTGTCTAGCGTAAGTTGCAGCCACAAACCAAATAGCTGGCCCGCATTATCAAGTAAAGAACCTTTCCCTGCTCCACCTTCTATTAATCCTGTTATGCCTTTATCACCAATGGCAATCAATTTCTGTATACCCTGATATCCCGGCCCGTGAAACATATGTTCCTGGTATATCTGTTCTTTAGTTTTGCTGATAGACAGTAGCTTACCCATGTCTTGGCTAATTGAAGGTAGCGTTGAAAACTTGTTAGATAAGCTTACATCCGCTTCAGCAAAGCGCTCCAGGCTGAGGTGTAAGGTATGTTGGTCTTTCCAGTTTCCATGGATAATTTCTGTAAAAGGCTGCGTTACGTTCATCCATTGAAATACCTTGATATTCATGATCTTATTTACCTTTCCTTCAGTAAATTGCGCTGCAGCAGTTTCTGCAAAAATCTCAAAGATCATCGTCATAGGAATTACCGGGTCCATATCTGCCAGACATTCCCACCCTTCTGGCTGGCGCATGATACAGTGGTCTATCAGGTAAGGACAATTGGATAAAGAGATATCAAGTTTCATAGAAAATGGACTGCGTATCGCTTGCAATGGAAGGCTATCCTCAGTGCGATGCTGAAATAAATGAAGAAGCTCTGCTTGCACATTTTTCATTTGATCCATATTATCATTGAATATCTGTATCAAAGGATGAGGATGTTCCTGCTGGATCGTATCTGTACTATTTAATTTTATATTTGCACTTACAGACAATGACTTAAGTCCATTTAAATGACTTATTAATGGAAGTCCTAATTTTAATTGTATACCCTTTTGATGAGGTTGCTTGCTTTTGACCAGGTGTTGTTTTGTTTCCTTATTTTCCAATAAATGCATTGCCCCTACATGACCTTCAGCAAAAAGGGCAGCAAGTACACGCTGTAACTGTTTGATACCAGAACGGGAAGAAATGCTAGCTGACAAGGTACTGATATTTTTTCCGCGCAAAGTATCATCTATGAAACCGGTCAAACCTCCAGATCCAATCTGGATAAAGACCCTTGCTCCTTCCTCATACAGTTGTTGCGTGAGTTCTCTAAAACGTACTGGCTTTAAAAGGTGTGCAGCACTTAGTTCCATAATTTCCTCTGCTTTTTCGGGATATAGTTTTAAGGTAGTAGCAGACCATAGCGGGATCGTTGTTTTATGAAACCGCAGTTGACGCATACCTGTTAGGATTAAGTCTAAGTGTGTAGCTAGGAAAGGGGTATGAAAACCTGATTGAAAAGGCAGTACCTGGTGAAATATCTGCCTTTGCTTTAAAATAGGCAGTAATAGTTCTAAGGCAGCTGTAGAGCCACATAGAATGATCTGCTGTGGACAATTATCATTTGACAAGTATAATTGGTCTATGTGATCGATCACAGGTTGTAACTGCTCAATTCCGCAGCCTACAGCTATAAATTTTGAATCTTTTAATTCGTAATTTTCTGGGTTAAGACTTCGCAGCAAATCCATGATAGCTGATTCTTCTACTAATCCAGCTGATCGTGAGGCTTGCCATTCTCCAAGGCTATGTCCCGCACAAAGATCAGGAACAACCCCTAATTTTTTCAGCGCATGATCGAGTATATTGGTTTTATTGAAAACTTTGAGGGCATCATTCAGTAAACCTTCAGTTCTGATGATATCTTCTTGTTGCAGGTCCAGATATTGGGCTACCGTATCTACTTCACCAGCCGACAAGCCATCAAGACCAGGAAACATAAAAGCTATTTTCCCTCCATCGCTCAGCAACGGTGCATTACTAAACCAGATATCTTGTTTATTGCGCCATGGTTTATCTTTTAATACAATTTTGATCGCTTTAGCCACTCGTTCTGTAGTAGGATTGAATACCACAACGCGGTATCTGCCTTCAGAAACCTCTTTATCTCTGTTTTCTAGCGCAGCAACTAATTCATTTAAGCTATGGCGTGCAATTACAAGTACTGGGTCACAATTTTTTTCAGGATCTTCTAAATGACTATTCAGTGCATAGCCCTCTAATACAGCATGGGCATTTATGCCGCCAAAACCAAAGGCATTCACTCCTGCAAGCTTGGGCAGGCCCGACAATGACCAATCTTCGGCTTCCTGCACTATTCTAAATCTGCTGTGCTGCATTTGCTGTAAAGGGTTGTCGCAATATAAAGTAGGTGGAATAATGCCATGATGTAAGGCTAGTGCTGTTTTAATCAGTCCGGCTATGCCGCTTGCGGGCATAGTATGTCCGATATTTGATTTCACAGTTCCAATACCTGCTTTTGGTAAGGTATGATCCGTCCCAAAAAATGCAGATAAGGTTTCCATTTCTGTTTTATCGCCCAATGGGGTGCCTGTACCATGCGCTTCTATATATCCGATATCTGCTATCGTTGTACCTGCACTATCCCATGCTTGCTGAATTGCTTTAAGCTGTCCTGAAACCGAAGGGCTCATGACACTGGTCGCATTTCCATCGCTACTAATACCTACTCCTTTTAATACGGCATAGATTTTATCCCCCTGAGCTATCGCATCATCAAGGCGTTTGAGTACAACAAAACCACAACCTTCTCCAATTAGCAATCCATCAGCTCTTTCATCAAAAGGAGTAATCCGGCCTTTTTTTGATAAGGCACCTAACTGGTTAAATATACTCCAGAAAGCAGCATTTTGACCTACATGTACACCTCCTGCAATCACCATATCACAGCGGCCGCTATTTAATTCTTGTTTGGCGTGGTCTACTGCAATCAATGCGCTTGCACAAGCAGCATCCACAGTATAGGCTACACCACCAAGATTAAGACGGTTAGCAACTAAAGAAGCAACCAGGTTTGGAATTAATCCCATTACGGTATCTGTACTGAACCTCCCTTTTTGCTGCTGAAATTCTTTTTTTATAAGATCCAGCTCTTCCCCGCCTAAACCAGGCAACACATTTTTCAATATATTTACAATCTGCTCACCTGTTCTCACAATTTCTATGGCACGCGTAGCTCCGGGGCCCGCATAATTACCTTTGCCTATGATAATTCCTGTTTTTTGCAGTGAATATTTCTTTTCAAATACACCAGCATCTTCTAATGCTGTGTGTACCAGGCTTAATGTTAATAAATGATCTGGCTCTATACCTTCCACTGCCACAGGCAAAATACCAAACTTGGCAGCATCAAATTCAAAGTCTGGTATAAAACCTCCCCTGTTACAATAAAAACGATCTATGGCTGTAGCATTTGGATCAAAAAAAACCTTGTCTATCCGGTCCTCAGGAACGATCTGTGTAGCATCAACCTTGTTAATAATATTTTGCCAGAAGGAGGCTACATCTGCTGCCCCAGGAAAAATACATGACATTCCTATAATGGCTATATCTGTCTTTTTCATCCTTACCAATTGTTTCCTGCCATAATAAGTACCTGGCTTTCTGTTCCATATTTCAGTTCGTTAACAAAGGTTTTCATCCCTTGCTCCAGGGGGATTAGCGCAATCCCCCTTCTCTGGTATTCTTCTGCTAAAGCAGCCGATACCATACCAGCCCCCTTCCATGGGCCCCAGTTAATAGACAATACTTTACCTTTTATCTTTTCTTTTAAAGCCCAGGCATACCTATCCATAACACTATTTGCGGCTGCATAATCTGTTTGTCCGCGGTTTCCATAGACCGAAGCAATGCTGGAAAAGAAAACTACAAATTGTGTTTCGGCACGCAACTGTTCGGCCAGCACACGTAAGGGAGTAACTTTTGTATCAAAAACACGCTTAAAAGATTCAAGTGATTTGCTATGAAATAATTTATCCTCTAGCAATCCTGCTCCATGTACCACACCATCAAGACGGTTATATTTCGTATAAATATTGCTAATCAGCACACGCAGCCCTTCTTCATCACGCAGGTCTAGTGATTTATAGTCTACCATAGAGCCGCTTTTTTCCAAAAGCCCGATCGTGTCTAGTACCTGGTTATTTTTATAGATCCTTGATGTTTCTTTTTCTATTGCTAAAGGTTGTTTCAGCTCTCCCAGATCAATCAGATATTGCCTGATTTCTTCTTTTGTTTTCAGTAAGGATAACTGATCTTTGTGATCAGACCTTGGATCAGCAGATCTGCCGACAAGAATATAGCGGCATGGATGTGTCTGTGCAAAATGGGAGATTAAATTGGAGGTGATACCTTGTGCACCACCGAATACCAATACCACAGCCTCTTTATCCAGCTGTATCGCGGAAAGTTGCGCAGTAGTAGCCTCAAGCGAAGCTGGGATTAGTGCTAGTGTTTGTCTCCCGTTTTCGGTATAAATAACCTCCGATGGTTGATCGGGATGCAAAATCTCATTTAAAGTGATTTCTGCGACTGATGCAGCTGGCAATTGCCCTGTGAAACCAACAATTCTGCATTTTGTATGCTCATATTCTTTATCTAAGCTTTTAAAGAAGCCTGAGTATCCCTGGAAACCACGCAAAGAACTGGCATCTGCTGCGTTATGAAGGTATACTTTCGTATCAGATACCAGGTATACCCAATCTATCTCCTTAAAATCCAATTGCTTGATTAAAGCTGCATGTTCCATAATGGTTGGCTTATCTGAAGCAGCAAACCTGTTCACTATAATCAGGCCCTGATAACCCGTTAAGCGTTCCGTTACAGAAACAATATCTACCACTGCTCCCTGCTGTTCAAATAATTCTTTTATAGCAGCGGACTGTATTCCGCCATCATCTGTAACTGCAAAACGTAACCCCTTAATTCCTGTAACAGGTTGACATCTAAATCCTTCTTTCTCAACGCCAAATGCAGCAGGCTGTAATTCAAATCTGAATCTTGATAGTTCTTCTTCCTTAGCAGGTGCATCATATTGCACCTGATCTTGCTTTGCAGAAAGTGCCCGTGTATCTCCCTGAAGTTCGGTAATCAGGGTAAATAGTGCATTTAAAGTTTTTACGGCAGTCAGCTGTTCCATCCTGTCATCCGTATATTGCTGAGGATTGAAGCCTAATTTTATTTTTAAATCTGCGATGATTTCCATTCGCTTAATTGAATCTATACTTAGATCAGCTTCCAAATCAAGATCCATTCCTAACATATCATCCGGATATCCAGTCTTGGTGCTCACTGCTTTAAGGATAACTGTTTTAATCTCTTGCTCAGTTATATGCTTATTCAATGTTTCTAAATTCAATTGAGCAGGTTGATCGGCAGGAGCATAATTTCCCAGCCAGCTCAATAGGCCGTTTAGTGTTTTGATTGCTGTAAGCTGTTCCATAAATGCATCTTCATTAGCATCATTAAAACCACCCAACTCTGTGCGTAAAGAGCCAATAATTTCCATGCGCTTAATGGAATCAATACTAAGATCAGCTTCCAGATCCATATCAAGCCCTAGCATATCTGCAGGATAGCCTGTTTTAGTACTCACAATCTGTAGTAAAACCGCCTTTACGTCAATCTTACCTACGCTTATCGCTGGTGTAGCTGATGCCGTTGTTATGGGATATACAGTTGTTGGAAGAGCAAATTCCTGTTGCTGTGTTACCAGCGGAATTACTGCCTGGGCCTGTTTACCTAGAAATTGCAGCATCACCTCGCGTTGTGCCTGTACCATGCTGTTCATGCTTTGTAAATATTCACGCAGCATTGTTTCTACTCCATTTATTTGACGGTCAGGGCTTTCAGTAATTAAATTATTTTTCATTTTTAGTGGCTTGGTGATAGGTAAGGCAGCGTAGGCAGGTAAGTTTCCAGTAAATGGCAGCGCATGCTGCCCGTTAATTAACCATACTGCCGGATTTTTCTTGTATTGTAGTGGTTCTTGCAGATTTAATAACCGCACATTGCGGCCTTCAAAAAGTTTTTCCAGTTTCAGTTCCGCGCCAGTGGCCATATATGCTGCAAGTGTGCCTAATAAATGGGTAAGTTTATTTTTCCCTTTATCTTCTGTATGCAAAATAACCTCATCGTGCCCCAAGCTTGCTTTAGTGAGTGCCGATAACACTTTACCTGGGCCTGCCTCTATAAAAATCCGGGCGCCAGCATCATACATATTCTGCAGTTGTTCTGCAAATTTGACAGGCTTAACTAGCTGTTCAGCAAGCCTTTCTTTGATCGCTTTTGCACTGGAAGGATAGGTGAAAGCTGTGGTATTAGACCATACTGGTATATTTAGATCATTGAACTGGTAGTGCTTTAACGCTTCTTTATAGTTCTCCCTGGATTTTGAAATAAGCGGACTGTGAAATGCACAAGCTACAGCCAGTTTTTTATGGGAGATCTTTGCGGCTTTTAACACTACACACATTTGTTCTATAGCCGGGCTTGTTCCTGCAAGAACCAGCTGGACAGGAGAATTGTAATTTACAATCGTTACTTCCTTATTATCTTTTAGTAATAGCACTAAATCATCCTCGCTTGCATTTACAGCCACCATTGTACCTTTATCTTCCCCATCTACAGCATGAAGAATAGAATGGGCACGCTGCTCACTTAAGCATACCAGCTCAGCTTCATCAAAAGCACCCGCAAAACATAAGGCAGGTAGCTCCCCATAACTATGGCCAGCAACCATATCAGGTATTATACCCAATTCCCTCAGGAAATTGGCAATAGCAAGATCTACAATTCCTAGCAGCGGCTGTGCCATGCGGGTATCTTTGATTTCTTCCTCTTGCAAATGCGCTGCATGATCATCAAATACAGCATCAGGAAAAAGTGCTTGCTGGTATTTCGGCTTACCTTTTAAGAGCTTGCGCATCATTGGGAAAATGACAAAAAGATCCCTTGCCATATTTACTCTCTGGCTTCCCTGACCAGGAAACATAAAAGCAACTTTTCCTTCGAGGCGTTTAGTGAAAAAAGTGTCTTTACTTTCCACCCCAGACAGCACCAGGTCAATCTTCATTGCTAAATCTTCTGCTTTATCGGCAACAATGCTTAATTGTATAGGTTTTTTACTGGCCGATGCAAGGCTAAAAGCAATATCTTTCAGGGCTATACTGTCATTGTCATCCATCATTGTTTTCACTACAAGGAGCATCGCTGTTGCTTCTTCGTAAGAGTTACCCCTAAATACAAATAGCTCCGAAGGCCAGGATTGCAGGATAGAAAATTGTGCCGGGTTTTCAGCAGCATTTTCTAAGACCGCATGGAAATTTGTACCGCCAAAACCAAAAGCACTCACTCCGCTATAGCGCTTGTTTTCCATCCATAAACTTGCCTCAGTATGAAAAGCAAAAGGGCTTAGCGCTGCATTATAATAACTATTTGGATTTTTAAGATTTATAGTAGGTGGTTTTACGCCATAATATGCAGATAAGGTTGCTTTAATGAGTCCGGCTAAACCAGCGGCACATTTTGTATGCCCGATTTGAGTTTTTACAGAACCTAAATGTGTTTGATGTGGTATTGCGCCCGATCTAACCAGTAAATCTGTTAAAGCATTGAGTTCAATTTTGTCGCCCACTACAGTTCCTGTTCCATGTGCTTCTACTAATCCAAGCGCTGCTGCTGAAATACCTGCCTGTGCATAAGCACGGGTTAAAGCTTTAGCCTGTCCTGATTTTCGTGGAGCGGTTAAGCCCAGGCTTTTCCCATCACTAGAACCGCCAATGCCCTGTATCACTGCATATATTGTATCTCCATCTCTTACTGCATCCTCTTCTCTTTTGAGTACAACCATAGCAATTCCTTCTCCAAGGGCAATCCCATCTGCTGCCGTATCAAAAGAAGCGCATCTTCCTTTTCTTGACAAAGCATGTGTACTAGAAAACATCAAATAATCGTTAATGCCGTTGTGAAGATCAGCCCCACCTGCAAGTACCATATCAGATTTCTCTAAAAATAGCTCCTGACAAGCTAAATCTACCGCTGCTAGCGAAGATGCACAGGCAGCGTCTACGGTAAAATTACGTCCGCCAAGGTTAAGCCTGTTGCTAATCCGGCCAGAGATCACATTGGCAAGGATACCAGGAAAAGAATCTTCGGTCATATTAGGCAATGCGTGGTCAAGTTCTGCTGGCATAGTTCCAAATATTTGTTTGGATAAACATCTAAAGCTGTAATTGTTAGCAAGCTCATGCCCTCCTTCTGCACCGATAATTACAGATACGTTCTCTGCATTGAACCCTCCATCCCGGTATCCGGCATGTTCCATAGCTTGTTTGGCCACCATCAGTGTTAATAGTTGCGTAGGATCTATGGCAGAAATTGACTGGGGTGGTATGCCAAATTCAAGCGGGTTAAAATCGATGGCAGGGATAAATCCTCCCCATTTAGAATGGGACATATCGCTAGCGGCTGATACAGGATCATAATAGACGTCTTTGTTCCAGCGTTCATCAGGCACTTCAGTTACTAAATCTTTTCCCAATACAATATTGCGCCAATATTCTTCGATATTTTTTGCTCCGGGATAAATACAAGCGATACCTACAATAGCTACACCGAGTGATTTTGCCCCAGCCTGCTGAGGCGGATTTCCCAATACGGCTTCCTGAACAAAATGATAGTTACCCTGTGCTACATCCTGATGCAGCTCCAGCATAGAAACTACTTTATTACACATCACTGCAACTTGTCCGATCATATACATACCCAGCTGTAGCTGCTGTTTTTCATCCAGACTAACCAATGCTGTTCCCCTGCGCTCTATACCTTTTGCTGCAATGCGTAATCGTCCTACATTTAGCTGTTCGAGTTTAGCCCATATTTCTTTTTTATCGATACCCTGTTGCTCTAGTTTCTGTTTTTCCTGATAAAAAAAGGTAGTAAAAGCAGAATTAAGACATCTTGTTTCATGTCCGGGTGCTGTTTCTAAGAGTACCGTATCTCCGGATATCCGGGCTTGATCCTGAAATCCAGACATGATCGCACCTGTGGTTACGGCTTCTTTTGTATATAAATAGGAAGTCCCCATCAGCACGCCCAATTTTACACCTTTAGCTGCTAGAGGGGCCGCCATTACCGAGATTATTGAAGCAGATAAAGCATCATGAATACCACCAGCAAAAAATACACTTATTTGTTCAGGATGGTCTTCCTGCAACAGGCGTTCAATTTGTTTTTCCCATAATACCAAGCTGGACAATGGGCCAACATGACCGCCGCATTCTCTTCCTTCAAATACAAAACGCTTCACTCCTTCTTTTAAGAAAAGGTCTAAAAGAGAAACGGAGGGCACATGTAGAAAAGTTTTAATGCCTAATGTTTCCAGTGGCTTTGATTGCGATGGTCTGCCACCGGCGATCAATACTACAGGGGGCATTATCTCTTTAATGTAGCTGAGCTGCTCTTCGCGCAATTCCGCTACAGCGAAACCCAAAATCCCTACCCCCCATGTTTTACCGGACAGTGATTTTTTGGTTTCCAGCAGCAAATCTTTAGCTTGTTTACCCTTTAATAAAGACAGGGCAACAAATGGCAATGCACCAGCTTCACTCACTGCTTCTGCAAATGGAGCAACATCACTTACCCTGGTCATAGGTCCTTGTGCTATAGGAAAAATGATATTCAGGTCTTTGGCCATCGCATTTCCTGCACTGATTACATTTAATGCTTTAGCTTGGTTTAGGTGCCCATAAATTGCTTCCTGCAAACCGAAGATCAGCTGATCTAGTTTTTTGTACCTGCTTACAAGATCTGCAGAAAATGCTACATCTTGCCCTAATGGCAGATAACTTTTCTCTATATCATAATCTTTGAAGTATTTTTCCAGATCTTCTGTGCTGGCGGCCGATGCCAATAGCGGAGAGTTTGGACGCAGCAAGACTCTATGGTTCCCAATTACTTTGGTTTCATTACCACTTAATGTTTCACATATTTGTTTTAATGACCGGGGCGCCGAACATTCAGGAAATAAGATCAGCTGGCTATCCAGGATTATTCCTTTTGCACCAGCGGCAATTAATGCTGCCGAGGTATGTATTCCCATCCCTCCCTGAACATAGACATCTATATTTTTTATCACTTTTATTACCCGCTGAAACAGTACATAGGCAGATTCATAACCTACTTTACCTGCCCCCTCATTACCTTTAAGAATAATCCCGTCTGCTCCTTCTGCCTGTGCTTTTATGGCTTCTTCAAACGTGACAACCTGGTAAAAGATCTTTAGCAGTCTTTTAGCCTTCATTTTCATCCCATATGGCAGTATAACCAGGGTTACCTGTTCTGGTAAAAGGATCTCAGTTAATGCTGCTGAAGCCAGACAGACTCCAAATTCTTTAATCTGTTGTTTCGTGATTTGATTTAATGCAGCAGTGGCTAAGACTTTGTCTCTTCCAAGATGAAGTACAGGAAAGGCTTTTGCATTTGATAAGCTGATTGTAAGGTTTACATCAGGCAGCTCAAAGGGGGTAATTCCAATAATTGCAGTGTTGTTCATTCTTTTATATTGTTTATATAGGTAGTTAAAATTTATAGGCATCATGATTACAGATCTTACCATGAAAAATATTTAGGCCAACTATGCTATTTATGCACTCAAGACCCTTTAGAAGTGGTAACATGAGTAAATTAATTAGCTATTATGTTTAACAAAAAGTATTCTAATGATAATTATAATGCTTAATGAGCACAAATTGCCTCTTTAATGGCAAAAGGCAAAATATTAACCAACAATGAATAAAAGGAATGAACAACAAGTAAAATGAACAGTGAACAGCGGTTATTTAACAAAAGATTAACTTTATCAACACATTCAACCTTTAAAAGGGTGAATAAGTAAAATATAATGCTATAGATTTGTGATTAGGAAGGAAGAATTGACCCTATATAGAGGTGTTTAAAAAAGAATGGCATATCTGCCTGGATCAAATGAACTAAAAGCGGTCTAAACTTAGAATTAAGGTCAGACCACCCAAGATACGTCCATAAGTAAAAGTAAAATAATTTAGCTAGCGTAAATGAAGATGATTAGTCCGCATTAATATTAAATTTCCAATAGCCTGGCCATGTTCATAGAGAAAAAAGTGACCACCGCTTAGAAGTTTATAGCTAAAATCTGAAGTAGTGAAATTATTCCAGTTTGTTATCTGATCTGCATACTCCTCTTGATCGCCCATTAATGCAAATATTGCAGTGTTTAGTTTTGATGCTGCTCTGGAATGAATATCGCTTTTCTCTACAATTTCAAAATCTGCCCTTATAACTGGCAAAAAGAAATCCAGCACTTCTTTATTTTCCAATACCTCTTTTTGCATCCCTCCAAGCCTTTTCAGTTCCTCCACAAAATCATCATCGTTTAAAGAGGATCTTTTTTGAATAGTTTTAACACCAGGTCCTGGATTTCCACTTACAAAAATACAGCGTGGGTTAAGTCCTGATTGCTCTAGCATTTTTGTCACATCCAATGCCAGATCAGCACCCATACTATGTCCAAAAATAATAAAATCAGGCGATCTTATCTGCTTCACAATTTGCTCATAAATATCTTTAACTGCTAAATTAAAGTCAGTCAGTAGTTCTTCCCCCATCCTTTCTCCTCTTCCGGGCAATTCTACCGGAAATATTTCAAAATCTTTTAAAAAAGGTGATATAAACCGAAATGAATAACGGTTGCCACCGGCAAAATGAATAAAAAATAATTGTGTTTTCATCTATATAATTCGCTTTTGTGAAGGTAAAAATTCTCCTTCACCTAAATAATTCGTTTATTTTTCTCTAATCAGCTTTCCAAATTCCATACGGTATAAGACATCTGAGGTATGATAGTATTTATCATCATGTGTAATGGCAAGTATAGTAAACCCTGCATTTATAATATGCGGGATAATCACTTCATAAAACTTTTTTCTAAATTCCGGGTCCTGATCTGCAGCCCATTCATCTAGAAATAATAAGGGTTTATTTTCTAACAAGGCAGCAATCAAAGCTAAACGTTTTCTTTGTCCGGTGGATAGATTTAAAGATGAAAAATGATCATTATCAAATGTTACCTTTCCATTAAGTTCAAATAACTCCAGATAAAAATCAACTTTTTCCTGATCTATATTTAATAGTCCATATAATTTATCAAACAGGTGAAAATCTGAAAATACAGGAGCAAATAAATTATTGATGACTTGTTCAGATAAAATTGATTTACCATTTAAATAAATTAGACCATGATCTTTTTTTATCAGCCCCAAAATCAGATGAAAAAAAGTTGTTTTGCCACTCCCATTTCCTCCATAGATAAAAACTACTTCAGCCTTGTTAATTACAAAATTAACCGGTCCTAAAACAAACTTAGATGCCACAGAAGATCCTGAAACAGGAAACGAAAACTCAATATCCTTTAACATGAGCTGGTCAAATACAATATCACGGTGAACTTCATTTTCTTCGTCTTTCCCTTCAAAAGCTGCTATAATCTCAGAAAGCCTGGTCGCAGCAACGTTTCCGGCATTTAAACCAGGCACTGAAATCATAATCATTTCCAATGGACCTACAATGTATAATGCAACTATTATACAGTTGATCAGGATGCCCGTCTGTATGTGAAGCCATTCCCCTCCAAAAAATAGTAAGACAAATAGCACTATATAAAAGAGCAGCTGATTAAAAATATTGCTATTGTAGTAACCAATGTATCCTTTACTCATATGCTGATAATTATCAAGCGACGATTTCAGTAAAGGCCCTTCTACCAGTTCCTTTCCTTTAGCTGGATTTAGTTTTATTTCCCGAAAACCATTAATTACTTCATTGGTATGATGAAACAAGATGTCTTCACTATCTCTGCCCACCTTTATATGATGATTGTTTTTATATGCCCCAAGCCAATAAACGATTATGCCCAAAATTGTAATTGCAGCAAGTATCAGAAAAGCAAGTATAGAAAGATAAGCGATATAGGCTAAACATCCAGCTACGGTGACCAATGAAGTAATAAACTGCAGAGATAATAGTGCAGCGTTAGCGGCAGAAATTGTGTCTTTAGTAATTGCAGCATTTAACTTTTCGCTTTTTTCCTTCATAAATAGATAGGAAGATTGTAAAACTGACCGCATGAGCTGCATACGTAAATCATGGACCACCTTATTGGAAAACCGGATCAGTGTGCCTGACAGGTATCTGTTCAGTAAGATATAAATAAGCAACACCAGGGACACATAAATGAGCATTTGACTGGTGGTTTTTGTCCCTTGTATGGAAGATGATATGCCATCATTAATAAAGATTAGCAAAGCAACATGGATTGTTCCCGTGATCAATCCTAAGATAACTAACAAAAGGAATATCCGTAATTTATTTTTAAAGACTAATGAGATGAAGTCCATTGATTATTTTATAATTTTATTAATCTGATTAAAGCTGACAAGGTTAAATAAACCTTGTCAACTCATTTATTAGCACTTCTTCTTCTTTGATAATACTAAGGTGATCTGCCTGATCCATTTGGAATATAGTAAGTTGCTGTGTGTTCATCACCACACTACCTATTCCATTGTCTGCTTCTGGCAGCGTATGGACAATTTCTCCATCTTCAATGTCCATTAATTTCCCTGCTTTAAATAGGATAACTTTGGTATGATTTAAAGGTTGAGAAATTTGTTGTCCCGATAAAATATTTGCAGAGATAATTACAGATCTGATCAGTTCCTGGTGATTTGCTATATGTTGCAAATGCGGTTTTAACATTTCAATATTATTTTGAATTTCATTTTCAGCTGGCATATAATTTTCTGCTGAGAGTATAGTATCAATTAAATAGACACTGATATCCGTTACTCCCCTTTTTTCTAACACCGAAGCGATCTCTAATGCGATTTGTCCACCTGATGACCATCCTAATATAGCATAGGAACCTTGATTTTTACCCTTTTTTACTTCGTCTATCTGAGTCAGATAATAAGTAGCCAGCGCATTCAGATCAGTAATTTTTTCTGTATGATTAATATTATAATTATCAATACCATAACAGCTGTAATACGGATTTAATTTTTCAGCTAAAGGTATATATGCCTCGCAACCGCCAAAACCAGGATGTATCATGTACAATTCCATTTTATCTCCGGCTGTATTTAATGGAATGATAGTTAGTTCATTATCTCTATTTGCCAGTATAACTTGCGCTAAATTCCTTATTGTTTTTGCCTTATAGAGGTCTGAAATTCTAAGTTTAGAATTAAACTGCTTGTTTATGTTTCCGGTTAAACCAATAGAAAGGATACTATTTCCGCCTAAATGAAAGAAATCTCCCTCTGCACTAATTAAAGAAACGTCTATAGATAAACTTTCTGCATACAACTTACTTAGTTTCAGTTCAGTTATACCAATAGGTTTCAGGTAACGATCTCCAGCAGAAAATTCCGGTAACGGTAACGCTTTGGTATCCAGTTTTCCATTAATTGTTAGCGGTAATATTTCCATTGGTATAAATACAAGCGGAACCATATAAACAGGCAGCAATTCATGTAAAAAAGTAGTAATTGCAGCATGGTCTAAAAGATTTACGCTTACGTAATAAGCAGCAAGATAACTACCTCCATCAGAATTTTTGAACGCCTTTACGACCGATTGCAGAATTTCAGGATAGCTGTTTAACCTCAGTTCTATTTCTGCAGGCTCTACCCGGTAACCATTTATTTTTACCTGAAAATCATTTCTGCCCAAGTATTCGATATTCCCATCTTCCAAATAGCGTACAAGATCTCCGGTTTTATACAACCTGCCATTATAACCTCTCGCTAACTCTAGCGCTGTTTGAAATGGATTCTCTAGAAAACGTTCAGCAGTTAATTCTGGGAGATTAAGATAACCTGGAGATACTCCTGATCCACCTATATACAGTTCACCTATGGCACCCACTGGAACAGGCATTAAGTTTTGATCTGTTACATAAACTGTCGTATTCGCTATTGGACGGCCAATATGAGTATTTACTGCATCCACATTCACCAGGCAGGTTACTGTAATCTCTGTAGGGCCGTAAGAATTAATCAATTTAAATTGTGTCCCTAATTTTTTAACCAAACTTTCATTCAGTGGCTCTCCTCCAGAATTAATTGTTTTTAAGCTAGGTATTCCAGAAAGCTCCAGCTGCATCAGCAAACTTGGCGTACTGTGAAAATAGGTTACATGATGTTTGTTAAAGGTCTCAATTAATTTCTCTTCCTCCATCCAGCTGTCCCTATTTAAAAGTAATAGCTCATGTCCACCACACAAGGCAAGAAAGATCTGTTCTACAGAAGCATCAAATACATAGCTGGTTAATTGTGCAATGGTTTCATTTGCGGTAAAACCATAACGGACCTTTAAATCTTGAACCAGATTAACTACTCCTGCATGTGCGATCATTACACCTTTGGGTTGCCCTGTGGTACCGCTGGTGTAAATCACATAAGCAAGATCAGCTGCCATGCCTCTCTTAACTAAATTTAATACGGGGTAAGCAGAAAGCTGTCTGATTATCCCGACAGCATCAATATTTTCAATTTGGATACCAGTCTCAGAAAGTTCTGCAGATAGCAACTTGCTATATTTTTCATTTGTCAGCACTAATGCCGCATGGGTATCTGTAGCAATATAAGCCTTTCGTTCTTTTGGATATTCAGGGTCTACCGGAACATACGCTGCTCCTGATTTTAATACGGCAAGTATGCTGACTAGCATATGTTCAGATCTGTCCAGGCAAAGCATAATTAAATCACCAGTTTTTATATTAAACTTGTGTTGTAGCCATCTTGCTAACTGATTGGCACGCTCATTTAATTCCTGATAACTTATCTTTGTCTGCTTATGAATGAGGGCTACTTTACCAGGTGTTTTGTTTGCCTGTATTTCAAACAAATCATGAATAGTAGTAGAATCTTTACCGGTTGATTCTGTTTGGTTCCAATCTTGGATGAGCTGCTGATAAGCAACATTGTTCAAATGTGTGAATTGATTGGTATTGAGCTCTGGATTTAAAATTAACTGATCCAAATTATTGGTCAGACCAGCAAATAATGCTTCCATTGTGGTTTTACTAAACAACTCTTCAGCGTATTTCAATCCGATCAGCAGTTCATCTTCAATTTCATGTACGACCATATTTAATGGATAATCAGTTTTTTCTACTGAATCTCTGACTGAGATAATTAACTCCTCTGCCTCACTATTTTCATATTTTACAGGGTAGTTCTCATAGATAAATAAACTGCTAAACAGACGATCCTGACCATGCTGCAAGGAAGATAGATTAATGTCGCTATTTTCCGATATTTCATTAATATCTGATTGCAGCTTTAATATTGCATCTAGCATACGGCCTGGCTGATGGGTTACAATTACAGGAAGTGTATTGATAAAAAGTCCTACAGAATCTTCTATGCCTTCTACCGGAATATTTCTACCGGAAACAATCATTCCAACTACAGTATGCGCGTTATTTCCATAGATATGAAGCTGTCTATGCCATAAATACTGAAACAAAGCATTTATAGTAAACCCATAAACTTTAGTTAGTTTTTTTATCGCCTGGTATCTTTCATCGGTAAAACTGAGGTTTAACTGTCCCTGTTCCTGGATTTCTTTATACTGACTAACCAAAGTTCCTTTGCGTGTTGTTCGTAATAAACTTCCCAGATCTTCTGCGCTATCCAAACGGCTAAGATAAGTTTTCCAGAAATCTGCACCCGAAAGGCGATTTTTCTGCAAATGATCTTGCGCTAATTCATAACTCCTGTCTTTAATTGGTATAACAGCTTGTCCTTTTACTAATTTCAAATAATTATCATGAACATTGCTGAGCAAAACAGGCATACTCCATCCATCAAAAATGGCATGGTGACCGCTAAATACACAACTATATTTTGAAGATGTGTATTTTATTAAATAAATTCTAAACAAAGGCCCTTGTGACAGATCATAGCCTTGTTCCAAATCTGATACAAGTAATTTATCAATAAATTGCTCCTGTTCTTTTTGGTTTAGCGTGCAGAGATCATGGTAAAACCAGTTTAGATGACTCTCCTTTTCAATTACCTGCACCAATTCTGATTCCCAGCCAAAATATAGACGAAGGCTACTATAGCGTTGCTGACTATGACCCCATGCCGCCTTTAAATGTGCTATGTTTAGTGGATTATTATAATCTAATACTTGCTGTATCAGGTAAGCATGATCTGTATCTCCCTGCTGAAGTGCATGATAAATAAATCCTTCCTGTAAACTATTAGCCAAGTATATGCTTTCTATTTCTTTTTCCTTTTGAAGCGAATCGATATAGGGTTGCGAAATGATATTTCCTATGTCTGAACTGGTCAGATAAGTTCGTTCTGCCTGGCTTAAATGATCAGTAATCTGCTCCAGGTAATGATGATAGTTTTTAGCTAGCTGGTTTAACAGCGCTAAAGAGAACTGGCCTGATAAACGGAACTGTAATTTACTATCGATTACCCCACCATTAATATTCAGTCCCTGTTCTGTATTTTCCACAGAAACTGGTACTCCGCTGTCTTCTGATGAAAGGTACCAGCCTGTCTGTTCCACTTGCAACCGGTCAAACTGCCCCAAATAATTGAACCTTAGTATTGGCAGTTCCTGTGCTGTATATCCAAATAGTGCACCATAGCCAAGTCCTCCAGATGGTACCTGGCGAAGTGATTCTTTTACAGCGATCACCGTTTTATCAAAATCTTTATGAACGGGTATAATTACGGGATACATACTGGTAAACCATCCTGCTGTACGGCTAATATCCTGATCTGATGAGAAAACTTCACGTCCATGGCCTTCTAACAATATAGCATATTCAGCCTGTCCGCTAACTGCTGATAAGGCAAGTCCAAACGCGGAAAGCAGCACGTCGTTGATCTGTGTACCGTACATCCTGCCACTAGAACGTAACAATTTTTCTGTATATACCTTGTTTAATATAACTACAGCCTCCTGGCGATTGGATACTGCGTATTTCTCCAGTACTTGATTAACAGAAGTAATGGTTTGCTGCTGTAATAACCAGTAAGTTCGTTCAGCAGATCTATCTGTAAGTGCTGCATAATTTGATACTGCTGCAGTCCACTGACGGTAGCTCGTCCCCTTTTCGCCAAGAATTTTTATTGCATCGGGCGATTGCCTTGTTATTCTATCTGCTAAAGACAATTTAGCTAAATTAAATAAATGCTTATAGATGCGTTCCAGATCTTCTGCTAAAATCCTCCAGCTAACCGCATCAACTATTAAATGGTGAAGCGCAAAATATATTCTTGCTTTTCCATCCTGATATCCATTAGCATAGCCAATTTTCAAGAGTGGACCGTTCAGCAAATCAAAATCTTGCTGCCATTCACTAAATAAATTGGTTAGCTCAAAAGCTTCCAATTGACTAACATCTACCAAATTTATATGAAAGTCATTTATTAATGGCTGATATGATTGGATATATTCCGATCCGTTATAGTCATATTTTGTACGTAAAATATCATGATAGCTCAATAGCATCATAATGCTTTTTTCTAGCAGAGCGATCTCTAGCTGGGGAGTTACGATCAGAAATGATTGATTCCAGTGGTTATAAACTGGAATACTTTTGTTGTCCAATTCACTGAAGAACCATTTTTGAATGGGTAGTAATCCTAATGCTCCTTCGAGAATGCCTTGCTCTTTTAATAAAATAACTGACGGGGCTGCATTTTTTTCCAGATGAGCACTGAGCATAGCAATTGTCTTATAACTAAAGATCATTTTTACACTTGCCTGTAAATTAAGTTGCCTGCGTATCCGGCTGATTAACTGAATACTTACAATGCTATCTCCGCCCAGAGCGAAAAAATCATCATGAATACCTATTTTATCAGCAGCTAATCCCAGTACCTCAGCATAAATGTCACAAAGCTGCTCCTGTAATTTATTTGCTGGTGCTGTATATTCACTATCTCCAGTAAATTCTGGTGCTGTTAGTGCATTCCGGTCTAGCTTACCATTAATTGTTAGAGGTAATTTTTCAAGATGTATAAATACAGAGGGGATCATGTATTCTGGTAGTATACCAGTTAAGTAAGAATTTAGCTGTAAGGGGTCTAATGGTAATTTACTTACATAATACCCTGCAATGTATTTATGTCCGCCTGCATTTTCATGTATTTTTACCACTGCCTGATAAATATCTGTATAGCTGTTTAAGCAGGCTTCTATTTCGCCAGGCTCTATCCGGTATCCTCGGATCTTTACCTGGAAATCGTTTCTTCCCAGGTATTCCAGTTCCCCATTGTTGTGGTAACGAACCAGGTCACCGGTTTTATAAATTCTTGCATTGTATCCTCTTGCCATTTCTGATTCGCTTTGGAATGGGTTGGCAAGAAAACGTTCGGCACTGAGTTCGGGCTGGTTTAAATATCCGTGGGAAAGTCCTGCACCGCCTATATATAATTCTCCTGTTGCGCCTATGGGCAAGGGTGATAAATTGCTATTGAGCACGTAAGCGGTGGTATTGGAAATTGGGCGCCCGATTAGTACCCTTGTGAGCTGATCATCTGTACAATCCGAATATAAGACTTCAACTGAAGCTTCAGTTGGTCCATAAAGGTTATAGATTTTTGCAGCTGGAAATAGTTGCTGAGCCTTTTTTAAGGTGTGTAGGCTTAAAGCTTCGCCACTGCAAAAGACATACCGGATACCTGAAACCTGGCTGGCTAATACAGGCTGATCATGAACCGCCTCTTCAAAAGCGTTTAGCATGGAAGGTACAAAATGCAGGATACTTACCTGTGCGGAGGAAATGAGCTCCGCTAAGTACTCACTTTCTTTATGTCCGCCGGGACGGGCAAATACCACAGATGCCCCATACCAGTTTGCCCAGAAAAGCTCCCAGACGGATACGTCAAATACGTAGGGTGTCTTTTGAAGGATCACATCAGTGTGGGTTAAAGGGTATTGCCTGTTCATCCATTCGATTCGGTTGATAATCCCCCTGTGATGGCATATTACCCCTTTTGGCCGGCCGGTGGTACCACTGGTGTAGATTACGTAGGCCAGGTCATCGGGGCCGGAAAGGCTTTTAAGGTTCTGCGGAGAATAACCTGCTAGCTGGGTATTGAAGGTGGCTGCATCAATGACTTCCATCTGTAGCTTTTGCTGCTCAAGTTCCTGCTCCAGCAACTGCTGCTGTGCGGTGGTACACAGGATCAGTTTAGCGCCGGTATCTTCTGCCATGTAAACTTTTCGTTCTGCAGGATAACCTGGATCGATGGGTACATAGGCAGCACCTGCTTTCAAAATACCAAGTATGGCAATTAACATATATTCTGACCGTTCCAGGCAAAGCAAGACCAGATCTCCCGGAATTATTTCATACCGGTCCCGCAGGAAAGCTGCCAGTTGGTTGGCGCGGGCATTCAGTTCCAAATAGCTTAACTGATGGTGTTCATAAATTACTGCGGTATGGCTGGGTGTTAATTTAACCTGTTTTTCAAATTGTCCGTGGATGGTAGAATCAAAAGCATAAGGCACAGTGGTCTCATTCCAGGAATTAATAAGCCGCTGGTGATCAGCTGGGCTGACCAGTGAAAGGCTGTTTATGGATGCAGAAAGATCTGCTGCTGTAAGCGCAGACAGCTGTTTTAACAATTCTATATAAGTAGTTCTATAATTCAGGATCGTATGTTCATGAAATATAGAGGTGGCATAGTTAAAGGTTCCATATAATAATTCTTCAGCGTCATTAACCATCACAGTTAAATCAAATTTTGCGCTTGTATAAGTTGAATCCCACTCATAGGGTGAAAATAGCACATCCATTTCTTGCTTTTGCTGTTTACCAAAATTCTCTAATCCAAACATGGTCTGAAATACAGGATGCCGGGAAGGATCAGCTGGTACATTTAGTGCTTCTACCAGTTTTTCAAATGGAAGGTCCTGGTGCAGCTGCGCAGAAAGGACGGTTGCCCCTACTTTTCGCAACAGATCTTCCAGTGTATCTTCGCTGCTGGTTGTTATCCGCAGAG